>JACCDG010084854.1_pt1 | contig 14628 bp, 12 predicted proteins | sample 7442471 | NCBI WGS metagenome assembly JACCDG01 (sample SAMN15323444, study PRJNA562643) | freshwater metagenome | isolation source: river surface water | place: USA:Blue River Watershed | collected 2017-08-17
CACAAAAACTCAAGTACCACATTCAAACCAGCGGCCGCAGCCTGCACGCGCAGGAGATCCAGTTCAACGACATCCGCACCACGCTGCAGGCCTTGATTGCCATTTACGACAACTGCAACAGCTTGCACACCAACGCGTTTGACGAAGCCATCACCACGCCCACCGAAGACTCGGTGCGTCGCGCCATGGCGATTCAGCTCATCATCAACCGCGAGTGGGGCTTGGCTAAAAACGAAAACCCCAACCAAGGGGCGTTCATCATTGAAGAACTCACCGAATTGGTGGAAGAAGCCGTGTTGGCCGAGTTTGAAAAGATTGCCGAGCGCGGCGGCGTGTTGGGTGCCATGGAAACTGGCTACCAACGCGGCAAAATTCAAGACGAATCGATGACCTACGAAATGCTCAAGCACACGGGCGAACTGCCCATCATCGGCGTCAACACCTTCCGCAACCCGCACGGCGAGCAAGTGATGGACAAGCTCGAACTGGCCCGCTCCACCGAAGAGGAAAAGCAAAGCCAGCTCAAGCGCCTGAACGACTTCCACACCCGCCACAAGGCCGAAGCCGAGGTGCAACTCAAACGCTTGCAACAAGCCGTCATCGACAACGCCAACGTGTTTGAAGTGCTGATGGATGCGGTGCGTGTGTGTTCACTCGGTCAAATCACCAACGCCTTGTTTGAGGTGGGTGGGCAGTACCGTCGCAATATGTAAATTAAACTATCCTTGCATTTTTAATATGTCATATTTAAAATGCAAGGATGTTTAAACGAAAATCATCTCAAGAAATTCGCAACCACCTGGGCTGGAGCCCAGCCGTTGCCATTCTTGGCGCACGTCAAATCGGTAAAACCACTCTCGCTCGGCAGATTGCAACCGAATTTCCAAAATCGGTTTATCTTGATCTTGAAAACAGCCAAGCACGCGCCAAGCTGGAACATTCGGATGTGTTCTTTCAAGCCCATCGCGATCGCTTGATCGTGCTCGATGAAATTCAAAACGCGCCCGAGCTGTTTAGCACCATGCGCGGAGAGATTGACTCGGATCGACGCAATGGGCGTTTTCTCATTCTCGGATCGGCCTCGTTCAAGCTTCTACAACAATCGCAATCGTTAGCGGGGCGGTTGGCATTGGTCGATATGGCGCCTCTGCTGCTGAGTGAAGTGCATCACGATTTTGCAGATATTCAAACACTGTGGCTAAGGGGTGGCTTTCCTAACAGCTTCACGGCGGCTAGCGACGAAGCCTCATGGCTTTGGCGAGACGGTTTTGTCAGACACTTCTTAAACACGGACCTGCCAGCCTTGGGCATCAATGTTGAGCCCGAATTAATGCGACGTTTTTGGCGTATGGTTGCGCATTTGCACGGCCAGTTATTCAATGCTTCAAGCATCGCCACATCGCTTGGGGTGTCCTCTCCCACGGTGACACGGTATCTTGATCACTTGGTGCAATGTCTGATGCTGCGCCGACTTGAACCCTTCCATGCCAATCTCGGCAAGCGGCTGGTGAAATCCCCCAAAATCTATGTACGTGACAGCGGCTTGCTTCATTACCTGATGGGCATTCACAACATCAATGACATGATGGGCCACCCCCTGACTGGCGCCTCTTGGGAGGGCTTTTGCATTGAGCAAATATGCAACCACTTGCCCGCTGGGGCGAGTGTGTCTTTTTATCGAACCGCAGCAGGCGCAGAACTGGATGTTGTGGTTGAAACAGGTAGCCAGACGATCGGTTTTGAAATTAAATTTTCATCAGCCCCCAAGGTGAGCAAAGGCTTTTGGCAAGCCTGCGAGGACATTGGTGTCACCAACGCCTATGTGATCGCACCTGTGCAAGAGGGATGGACGATGGCCAACAATGTTCAGGTGATTTCTCCCATCGATATACCGTCATATCTGCAACTTAACATCCACCCATGAGCATTCGCCCCCCCTTCATCGCCCCCACACGTCACACCGACCCCGACAGCGCCTTGGCCCAAGTGCAGGCGCTCTACCAAACCAGCCTCGACCATTTGCGCCAAGCCATGCGCGAATTTGTGGCGGGCAAGCAGTTTGAGCAACGCGTGCGCGCGTTCTACCCGTTTGTGCGCATTCACACCAAGACGGGGGCGTTGCAAGCGGGCAGCGATGGTGCGAGCTTGAGCTACGGCTTTGTGGCCGAGCCTGGTCGATATGAAACCACCCTCACCCGCCCCGATTTGTTTGCTGCGTATTACCGCGAGCAATTCCGTTTGCTGTTGCAAAACCATGGTGGCACACTTGAGGTAGGCATGAGCCACCAGCCCATCCCCGTTCATTTTTCGTTCGCCGACCACGACCATGTGGAAGGCGAGATGAGCGCCGAGCGCCGCCAGCTCATGCGCGAGGTGTTTGACCTGCCCGACCTCACCGCGATGGACGATGGCATTGCCAACGGCACGTTTGAGTCCAAGCCCAATGAGCCGCAGCCTTTGTCGCTGTTCACTGCTGCGCGCATGGACTATTCGCTGCAGCGTCTGCGCCACTACAGCGGCACATCGCCTGAACATTTTCAGAACTACGTGTTGTTCACCAACTACCAGTTCTACATCGACGAATTTGTGCGCTTGGGCCATGAGGCCATGCAAGACCCCAAAAGCGAATACATCGCATTTGTGGAGCCTGGCAACGTGGTGACGCGTCGCGTGGGCTTAGCCGCTGAACCCAATGATGAACTAGGTAAAGTGCCACCCCGCCTGCCGCAAATGCCTGGCTACCACTTGGTGCGTGCAGACCATACTGGCATCACGATGGTGAACATTGGCGTGGGCCCAGCCAACGCCAAAAACATCACCGACCACATTGCCGTGCTGCGCCCACACGCATGGCTGATGCTGGGTCATTGCGCGGGCTTGCGCAACACACAACAGCTGGGCGACTACGTGCTCGCCCACGGCTATGTGCGCGAAGACCATGTGCTGGACGAAGAGCTACCCCTGTGGGTGCCCATCCCCGCGCTGGCTGAAATACAAGTGGCGCTCGAGCAAGCGGTGAAAGACGTAACGCAATGCAAAGGCGCAGAGCTCAAGCGCATTTTGCGTACAGGCACCGTGGCCAGCACCGACAACCGCAACTGGGAGCTGCTGCCCGACAACACACCCCAACGTCGCTTCAGCCAAAGCCGTGCTGTGGCGCTGGACATGGAAAGCGCCACGATTGCTGCGAATGGATTTAGATTCCGAGTGCCCTACGGTACGCTGCTGTGCGTCAGCGACAAACCGCTGCATGGCGAAATCAAGCTGCCAGGCATGGCCAACCATTTCTACCGCGAACGTGTAGACCAACACTTGCGAATTGGCATGCGCGCGATTGAGCTGCTGCGCCAACAAGGACCCGCGCAATTGCACAGTCGTAAGTTGCGCAGTTTTGCAGAAGTGGCGTTTCAATAAGCTACGGCCATCGCACAAAAAGAAACCGCCTCAACAGAGGCGGTTTTCGCGTATGCAGGGCGCTGCGTTAAACGTACACTGCATCACCCATCTTCTCACCCAAACGCACGGTTTGTGCCGCTTGCCAAGCAGAGTTCAACGCAATGGTGTGCTTAGGCCACAACACCACCACGGTGGAGCCCAGCAAGAAGCGTCCCATTTCGTCGCCTTGCTTCAAGCTCAGGTCTTGGTCGTCATACGTCCATTCGCGTACCGTGCCTGGTCGCGGTGGGTTGACCACGCCATGCCATGGTGTGGCCATGCTGCCCACGATGGTGGCGCCTACAAGCACTAACACGTATTGCTGAGGCGTTTCACCTGCGGCGGCTGGCATGTCAAACACGCACACCACGCGTTCATTACGCGCAAACAAGCCAGGCACGCCACGGGCGGTGGCGGGGTTGACCGAGAACAAATCGCCTGGCACATGAATCATGCGGCGCAAGCGCCCCGCGCTGGGCATGTGGATGCGGTGGTAGTCCTTGGGGCTGAGGTAAATCGTGGCGAACTCGCCGTCTTGAAACTGTGCAGCCAATGTGGCATCACCACCCACCAACGCTTGCGTGCTGTAGCTGTGACCTTTGGCTTGAAACACTTGGTCGCCATCAATGTGGCCCAACTGGCTGATCGCACCATCCACGGGGCACACAAACGCAGCATCGGCCAAGGGGCGTGCGCCAGGCTTGAGCGCACGGGTGAAGAAGTCGTTGAAGCATGCGTACTGCGTGATGTCGGGCTGTGCCGCCTCGTCCATATTGACTTGGTACTTGCCCACAAACCACTTGATGAGGGCGTGCGTCCATTTGCCACAACGCGCACGCGCCACAGCACCCGCAAACTGGGTGAGCAACTGCTTGGGCATCACGTATTGGGAGAGAACAAATAAGGTGTCAGACAAGGTGTAGCCCTATAAAAATTTGCTTAGATTTTAGGCGCTTCAGTAGCCGCTCTCGAGTGACACTTCTGGCTTACGTGCCAGTCGCAGACAGGCACAATGTTGGCTATGAGCACCCCACTTTTTGAATGCACCCACCTCCTCAAACGCTATGGTGACAACACCGTGGTAAACGATGTGTCTTTCAGCATTGCAGCAGGCGAATGTTTGGGCGTGATCGGACCCAACGGCGCAGGCAAAACCACCACACTGCGCATGTGCCTAGGTCTTGCACAGCCCGATGGCGGCAGCATCAACGCGTTTGGTTTGTCCATGCCCGATGACGCACTGGCCATCAAAGCACGCTTAGGCGTGGTGAGCCAGTTCGACACACTTGATCCCGACTTCACCTGTGCCGAGAACTTGATGGTGTTTGGTCGGTACTTCGGCATGAAAAAGGCCTACATCCAAGCGCGCATTCCACAACTGCTGGAATTTGCCGCGCTCTCGCACAAAGCCAATGCTAGGCCAGGCGAGTTGTCGGGTGGGATGAAGCGGCGGTTGAGCTTGGCGCGCGCCCTCATCAACAACCCCGACCTGCTGCTGCTTGACGAGCCCACCACAGGCCTTGACCCGCAAGCACGCCACCTGATGTGGGAGCGTTTGCAACAACTGCTGCAACAAGGCAAATCAATTTTGCTGACCACGCACTTTATGGACGAAGCGGAACGCTTGTGCAACCGTTTGTTAGTACTCGACCACGGCAAAAAAATTGCCGAAGGCACGCCACGTGATTTGATCGCGCAGCACCTCGAGCCCGATGTGGTGGAGGTGTATGGCAACGGCGCACTCGCACTGGTGAGTAGCCCCACTGCCGCTCTAGCGCAACGTGTGGAGACCAGCGGCGAGACCGTGTTTTTCTACACCCAAGATGCGGCACAACTGCTGCAAGCACTCAGTGCTCACACCGGCCTGCGCACACTGCACCGCCCTGCCAACTTGGAAGACTTGTTTTTGAAAATGACCGGACGCCAAATCCGCGAGGAAGGCTAAACGCGATGAACACCTATTTCCGTTTCTGGCCCGTCTTCCTACGCAACCTCTTGGTATGGCGCAAGCTCGCTATACCCAGCCTCGTGGCCAACATTGCCGAGCCCTTGATGTGGCTCGTCGCCTTTGGCTACGGCCTAGGCGCATTGGTGGGCGAAGTGACTTTGGGTGAAGAGAAAGTGCCCTACATCTTGTTCTTGGCCAGCGGCTCCATCTGCATGAGCGCCATGAACGCCGCCACGTTTGAAGCGCTCTACTCGGCCTTCTCGCGCATGCATGTGCAAAAAACGTGGGACGGTATTCTGAACGCGCCCATGCGCTTGGACGATGTGCTATTGGCCGAAATGCTATGGGCGGCGTTCAAAGCCCTGTTCACCATCACCGCCATTTTGGGCGTGATGTGTGCGCTAGGCATCACGCAAAGCTGGAAGCTCTTGGCAGCATGGCCCATTCTCTTGTGCGTGGGCATCACCTTCAGCTGCATCGCCCTGATCTTCAATGCATTGGCCAAGGGCTATGACTTCTTCACCTACTACTTCACGCTGTTCCTCACACCCATGATGTTCTTGAGCGGCGTGTTCTTTCCGCGAGATCAACTACCAGACATCGTGCGCGATATCTCGGCATGGTTACCCCTCACGCAAGCGATCGACCTCGTGCGGCCTTTATTCCTAGACCAGTGGCCTACAAACCCAGCGCTGCACTTAGGCGTGTTGGCGGCGTATGCACTGATAGGTTGGAAAATTGCGCTGCACCTGACGAAGAAACGTTTCAAAGCTTGAAGCAAGCTTAAATGGCACGAGCAACGCGAAGTGCCGAAACAAACACTCGCAGGTGAATGGGCTTGGGGCGGCTGACGATTTCTGGTACTCCAACATGAGGAAGCCGCTCCAAGCCCATTCGCTGGAGCGCAAGCAAAACGCACTGATGCGACAGAAATTGACCAACGTCAGCCAAAAGCCCCCCTTCCCCCGCTAACATTGTTTTTTGATTCAACTGACAACAAGGATTTCCCAATGAGCATTCAAACCGTAGGCATCATCGGCGCTGGCACCATGGGCAATGGCATTGCACAAGCATGTGCGGTATCTGGCGTGAACGTGGTGATGGTCGACATCTCTGACGCCGCCGTGGCCAAAGGCCTCGCCACCGTATCGGGCAGCTTGGACCGCTTGATTAAAAAAGAAAAAATCACAGAGGCCGATAAAGCCGCCGCTTTGTCGCGCATCAAAACCAGCACCAGTTACGACGACCTCAAAGCAGCACAGCTCGTCATCGAAGCTGCGACAGAGAACTACGACCTCAAGGTCAAAATCGTCAAACAACTCGACGGCATGCTGGCTCCTGACGCCATCATCGCGTCCAACACCTCATCCATCTCCATCACCAAGCTGGCTGCTGTCACCACACGTGCTGACCGCTTCATTGGCATGCACTTTTTCAACCCCGTGCCGATGATGGCCTTGGTCGAAATCATCCGTGGCTTGCAAACGTCGGATGCCACACACGCCGCCGTGCACGACTTGTCCACCCGCTTAGGCAAGAGCCCCATCACCGTGAAGAACGCGCCTGGCTTTGTGGTCAACCGCATCTTGGTGCCCATGATCAACGAGGCCTTCTTTGTGCTGGCCGAAGGTGTGGCCACGGCAGAAGACATCGATGCGGGCATGAAGCTCGGCTGCAACCAACCCATCGGCCCTTTGGCCTTGGCTGACATGATTGGTCTCGACGTATGCTTGGCCGTGATGGATGTGTACCTACAAGAGTTTGGCGACAGCAAATACCGCGCTTGCCCACTGCTCAAAGAGATGGTGGCCGCAGGCCAGCTGGGCCGCAAGACAGGTAAGGGCGTTTACAGCTACTAAGCACGCCAACACCCCATGAAAAATGCCACCCTAGGGTGGCATTTTTTTGGTCGAAACCGAATGGCTTCAATCAGTCAGCGTAGACACCAGCAGCTTGAATGACGGGTCCCCACTTAGCGATTTCAGCAGCCACAAATTTCTTGTGTTCTGCAGCATCAGAGCGTTTGTCGCTCACGACCACAGCACCCAACGCTTGTTGCTTCTTGATGAACTCGGGGTCTTTCAACGCCACTTTGAGGGCTTTGTTGATTTGAGCGGTCACATCAGCAGGTGTGCCTTTAGGCGCATACAAGCCGTGCCAAATGGTGACTTCAAAGCCCTTGAGGCCAGACTCTTGCAAGGTTGGCAAGTCTTTCAGTGCAGGCGTTGTCAAACGCTTGGCGGTTGTCACTGCAAAAGCCTTGACGGTCTTACCTTCGATTTGACCTGTGGTGTTGGTGGTTTGGTCACACAACAAATCAATTTGACCACCCATCAAGTCGTTCATGGCTGGGGCAGTACCTTTGTAAGGCACCGTGGTCATGTCCACTTTCAAAGCGCTTTGGAACATCAACCCACACAGGTGAGATGCAGCGCCCAAACCAGCATTACCCAAGTTGATCTTGCCCTTGTTTTGTTCAATCCAAGCGGCCAACTCTTTGTAGCTGTTTGCAGGCAATGTGGGACGGCCAATCAATGTCATGGGGACATCGTTGACCATGCCCAAGTATTCGAAATCTTCGAGGGTGTTGTAAGGCAACTTGCGATACAAGGCTGGCGATGTGGCCATGCCAATGTGGTGCAAGAAAATAGTGTGTCCATCTTGCGGTGCCTTGGCAACTTTGTTGGCCCCAATCGTGCCACCAGCACCTGCCACGTTTTCAACAACCACTGTCGCACCCAAAGGCTTGCGCATGGCTTCTGCCAAATCACGCGCCACACGGTCAGTAGGGCCACCCGCAGCAAATGGCACCACGATGGTGACGGGCTTGTCTTTGATGGGGAAGTCGGCAGCGTTAGCGCCAGTCAATGCGGCTATGGCCATCAAACTCAAAGTGAACAGTTTTTTCATCGGGGAAAGCTCCTCTAGTTAAGTAACCAATGCTAAAACACTTTGGCTCGTTTTGTTATTTCGGATATCACGTAGGGGCTTACCTTGATGCACATCAAAGCAAGCATCCTTAGCCTCATTATTGATAAGTACGTGCGTCTTCGATGACCTTGCCATCGTTGGGCAAACTGCCCACAGCAGCAAAGCTCACGTCAGCGCGCAACTTGGTGATGTCGCGCACGGCATCGCCTAATTTTTGCGCCAAGCCGTCTACCTCTGCGCACTCGACCTTAAGGCACATTTGATCGTTCGCCATTTCGCCTGTCACAACCAAGCGTGCACGCTTGATTTCAGGGAAACGCTTCACCACTTCCGCCACTTGGCCTGGGTGCACAAACATGCCGCGCACCTTGGTGGTTTGGTCTGCGCGGCCCATCCATCCTTTGATGCGCACGTTGGTACGACCTGTGGGGCATTGACCAGGCAAGACAGCGGACAAGTCGCCAGTACCAAAACGAATCAGTGGGTAATCGGGGTTGAGCGATGTCACCACTAACTCACCCACCTCGCCCTCGGGCACCGGATCACCTGTGCCAGGACGCACGATTTCAACGATCACCCCCTCGTCAAGCACCAAACCTTCGCGAGCTTCGGTTTCATAAGCGATCAGTCCTAGGTCCGCCGTGGCGTAGCACTGATAACCAGCTATGCCATGGCCTGCCAACCAATCACGCAAGCTGGGAGGAAACGCTTCACCAGACACCAAAGCTTTGGTCACGCTGGGTAACTTCACGCCTAATTCGGCGGCTTTTTCCACAATGATTTTCAAGAAGCTCGGTGTCCCGATGTAGCCCGCAGGCTTTAACTCAGCCATTGCGCCCACTTGCTGCTCGGTCTGACCCGTACCGCCCGCAAATACGGTGCAGCCAATGGCGTGTGCGCCAGTCTCCATCATCGAGCCCGCAGGCGTGAAGTGGTAGCTGAAGCAGTTGTGAATCAACTCATTGGGGCGAAAACCAGCCGCGTAAATGGCACGGGCCATACGCCAGTAATCAGCGCCTGCGCCTTCAGGTTCATAAATGGTGCCAGGGCTGGCAAACACGCGTGGCATGGCTTTGCCAAACCCAATGGCAGCGAAGCCACCAAAGACATTGGTGGCGCGCTGCTCTTGCTGCTGGGCCAACAACTCGTACTTACGAATCACGGGCAACTTGGCCAGTGCTTCACGTGTGGTGATGCTCGCGGCATTCACACTGGCCAATGACTTGGCAAAAGCAGGGGAGTTTTTTTGCGCGTGCGCAATTTGTGCGGGCAAGGCAGCCATGAGCGCGGCTTCGCGCTCGACGGGGCTTCGGGTTTCGAGCGCGTCGTAGTGTTTGGACATGGAACGCTCCTCTTATGCCAACCAGCGTTTGCGACGCTTGTAGCTCTTGGCGTCTTTGAAGCTCTTGCGTTCGCCGCCGCCCATCCCGAGGTAGAACTCTTTCACGTCTTCGTTGTTGGCCAAATCAGAAGCCGCGCCATCCATCACGATGCGTCCCGACTCCATGATGTAGCCATAGTCGGCGTACTTCAAAGCCATGTTGGTGTTTTGTTCGGCGATGAGGAAAGTGACTTTTTCTTTCTCGTTCAAGTCTTTGACGATGTTGAACACCTCTTCCACGATTTGCGGCGCCAAGCCCATAGAGGGCTCGTCCAACAACACCATGTTGGGGTTGGCCATGATGGCGCGTCCAATGGCGCACATTTGCTGCTCACCACCCGATGTGTAGGCGGCTTGTGATGTACGGCGTGTTTTCAAACGTGGGAAATAGTTGTAGACCTTTTCCAAATTGGCTTCAATCTCGCCCTTGCTGGTACGTGTGTAACTGCCAGTGAGCAAATTTTCTTCGATGGTCAAGTGGGCAAAGCAATGACGGCCTTCCATCACCTGCACCACGCCACGTTTGACCAAATCAGCGGGCGTGAGGTTTTCAATGCGCTCACCACGGAACTCAATGCTGCCCTTGGTCACCGCGCCACGCTCGCCTTGCAGCAAGTTAGAAATCGCGCGCAAGGTGGTGGTTTTGCCCGCGCCGTTACCGCCCAGCAAAGAAACGATGCTGCCTTCTGGCACATTGAGCGACACGCCCTTGAGCACCAAAATGACGTGGTTGTAAATGACTTCAATGCCATTGACGTTGAGAACGATGTTGTTGGCGCTCATAACTTACCTTGCTAAAAAAACGTTGTTGGGTTGACCAAACCGCAAGCCCCGTTGGAGCCTGTGGTTTGGTGGCTCGCAAGAGCCACCAAATCATCAGCCCAGAGGGCTGATGTGCGTCACCTCATGCGGCACTGTTATGCGCCGCAGTCAGCAGCCGTACGACGTGTGAGTTTTTTCTCTGCAGCGTACTTGTCAGCGTATTGCTTGACCAAAGGCTTGATGATGGATTCATCAGCTTCGATCCAGTCAGAGGTGAAGTTCCACTTTTTGCCGTCCCAGGTGTGAACGCGAGCAGAACGCGAACCTTCGTGATCCAAGCAAGACGTGCTGATGGGCTTCATCACAGTGCCCAAGCCGAGCTTGTCGAGGGCTTTTTGATCCAATGCCAAGTTCTCCAAACCCCAACGGATTTGTTCGCCATTCATGACCTTGCCTTTGCCAAAACGGCTTTGTGCTTGACGCACACCTTCCACAGCCAACGCAGCGCTGACCATGCCACGGTTGTAGAGGGTTGAACCCACTTCTTCCGCAGGGCCTGTGCCTTGCTTTTTGCCGTGCACGTGTGTCTTGATGTCAGCGATGACTTTGCCGCCTTCGCCAGTCACGACCAAGCCGTTGTAGCCCTTGGCAGCTTCGCCCACGTCTTTGACGTCTGGCTCAGCAGATGACCACCACACGCCGTACATTTTTTCGCGTGGGTAGCCAGTGGCCACAGCTTCTTTCAGAGCGGCCGAGTTCATCACACCCCAGCCCCACAACAGCACGTAGTCAGGACGAGCTTGACGGACTTGCAACCAAGTGGCTTTTTGCTCCACACCAGGTGCAGTCACTGGCAAGAGTTGAAGGTCGAAACCTTGCATCTTGGCGCGCTCTTGCAAGAGAGGGATAGGCTCTTTACCGTAAGGGCTGTCGTGGTACACCAAAGCGATTTTCTTGCCCTTGATGTTGCCGCCTTCTTTTTTGGTGATGTGCTGCATGATGATGTCAGCGCCAGACCAATAGGTGCCCTGCAATGGGAAGTTCCACTTGAACACTTGACCATCGCTGGATTCTGAACGGCCATAGCCACCAGTGATGAGTGAGTTCTTGTCGTTCGGTGCTTTCTCAGTCAACGCGAAAGTAATACCAGTAGACAAAGGTTGGAAGATCGCGCCTTGTGCTTTGCCTTTCAGACGCTCGTAGCACTCCACGCCGCGATCCGTGGCGTAGGCGGTGTCGCACTCTTCAAAAGCGATCTTCACGCCGTTGATACCACCGTCGCGTGCATTGATCAGCTTGAGGTAGTCGGCGTAGCCGTTGGCCCATGGCACACCGTTAGGTGCATAAGCACCCGTACGGTAGGGCAGCACAGGGAAAAACTGCTCTTTGGCTTGCGCCTGAGCGGATGTGGTGACCACAGCACTGGTCAAACCAGTTGCAGCAACGGCCACAGCCATCATGAGGGAACGAATTTTCATTGAAGTCTCCTTAGAAAAATTATGCAAACACCAGAAAACCAACTCAGTGAGGGAAAGGCCACAGACGCAGCTTTTGCTTACCCACACTCCACAACTTGGCCAAGCCATGAGGCTCAACAATCAAGAACCAAACAATCAAAGCACCGAAAATCATTTGCTCAGCATGCGTCAGGGCAGCGGTGCTGACCTCGACGCCCACCAACGCACCCAGTGAAGGCAAGACCAAGTTAATGATGATCGGCAGCACCACGATAAATGCCGCGCCAAAGAAGCTACCCATGATGGAGCCCATGCCACCCAAGATGACCATGAAGAGCAACTGGAATGAACGGTCCACCGAGAACGCCGCTGGCTCCCAAGAACCCAAGTACACGAAGGCCCACAAAGCACCAGCCACACCCACGATGAACGAGCTCACAGCAAACGCACTGAGCTTGGCGTACATGGGGCGAATGCCGATGACGGCAGCAGCCACGTCCATGTCACGAATGGCCATCCACTCACGGCCAATCGCGCTACGCACCAAGTTTTTTGCGAGCAGACCAAACACCACCAAAAACACCAGGCAGAAGGTGTACTTCTCATAAGGTGTGTTGATCGGCATGCCAAACACTTGCAAGTCAGACACTGATGCTGTGCCAGATGCGGAGTCATTGGTGAACCACTTGATACGCAAGAACGCCCAGTCGCAGAAGAACTGTGCAGCCAAGGTGGCCACGGCCAAATACAAGCCCTTCACACGCAAGCTAGGAATGCCAAAGAACATGCCCACCAACGTGGCGAAGAAACCACCCGTCAGCAAAGCCACGATGAGCGGCATGCCTTCAATGCGCACAAACATGTTGTAAGCCGCGTAAGCGCCCACCGCCATGAAGGCGCCAGAGCCCAATGAAATTTGACCGCAATAACCCACCAAGATGTTCACACCCAATGCAGCGAGCGACAAGATGAGGAAGGGAATCAAAATCGCGCGCATCATGTATTCGTCAGCGAGCATGGGCACACCCACGAAAGCAAATGCGATAAGCAGCAACACGCCAATGCGGTCTTGCGTGATCGGGAAGATCTGTTGATCTTCCTTGTATGTCGTTTTGAATTGACCGTTTTCTCTGTAAAACATATCTAACCTTTAATGATCTTTTAGCTTCGACACACTTCGCTTAACTTAGCTTTGCTAAGTTAGTCTGCGCTGAAAAATTATTGAGTGCGTACTTCATACGCGATCAATAATTTTTTCGCCAAACAAGCCTTGTGGACGAACCAACAAGAAGCCCAGGGCCAAGACATACGCAAACCAAATTTCGATACCGCCGCCCACGTATGGGCCGAGGAACACTTCTGACAACTTCTCACCCACGCCGATAATCAAACCGCCGATGATGGCGCCAGGCACTGATGTCAGGCCACCCAAAATCACCACGGGCAAGGCACGCAACGCAACCGTGGAGAGGGAAAACTGAACGCCCAATTTCGAGCCCCAAATCATGCCAGCTACCAATGCCACCACACCCGCCACGCACCAAACGATGACCCAAATGCGGTTGAGTGGAATACCAATGGACTGTGCCGCTTGGTGATCGTCAGCCACGGCGCGCAAGGCGCGACCCGTGGTGGTCTTTTGGAAGAACACACTCAGCAAAGCCACCAGTGCTGCGGCAATAAAAGCTGCCACCAAGTCTTCTTGGTTGATCATGATGCCGCCATCAACAGTGGACTCCATCAACATCAACGGCTCTTTGGGCATGCCCACGTCGATCTTGTAGATATCGCTGCCGAAGATGGTTTGACCCACACCGTCTAAGAAGTAGGTGATGCCCAAGGTGGCCATCAACAAGGTGGTGCCTTCTTGGTTCACCAAGTGACGCAACACCAAGAACTCAATGACCCATGCCACGATAAACATCACAGCCGCAGCACCAGCGAAGGCGAGCAAGTTGACGAGCACAAAGTGGGTGATGCCAAAGTACATCGGAATCCATTCGCCAAAGCGGGCCATGGCCAGCGCGGCAAACAACACCATCGCACCTTGCGCGAAGTTAAACACGCCAGAAGCTTTGTAAATCAGCACGAAGCCGAGGGCCACCAACGAATACAGCATGCCTGCCATGAGGCCGCCGAACAGGGTTTCAAGAAAAAATGCCATGTTCTTGTCCTTAGTGTGAAGTGCCGAGGTAAGCGCTGATCACTTCCTCGTTGTTACGCACCTCATCGGGGGTGCCGTCGCCGATCTTCTTGCCGTAGTCGAGCACGACCACGCGATCAGAAATATCCATCACCACGCCCATATCGTGTTCGATCAGCACGATGGTGGTACCAAATTCATCGTTCACATCCAAGATGAAGCGACACATGTCTTGCTTCTCTTCGACGTTCATACCAGCCATGGGTTCATCGAGCAACAACACTTGTGGCTCAAGTGCCAACGCACGGCCCAAGTCCACACGCTTTTGCAAACCGTAGGGCAGTTGACCCACGGGTGTTTTGCGGAAGGCTTGAATTTCCAAGAAGTCAATGATGCGTTCCACTTTTTCGCGGTGCATCATTTCTTCTTGCTCAGCGGGGCCAATGCGCAAAGCTTGCATGAACAGATTGCTCTTCATGCGCAGGTTGCGGCCCGTCATGATGTTGTCCAGCACACTCATACCTTTGAACAACGCCAAGTTTTGGAAGGTGCGTGCAATGCCCATGGTGGC
>JACCDG010318089.1_pt1 | contig 14625 bp, 15 predicted proteins | sample 7442471 | NCBI WGS metagenome assembly JACCDG01 (sample SAMN15323444, study PRJNA562643) | freshwater metagenome | isolation source: river surface water | place: USA:Blue River Watershed | collected 2017-08-17
CCAGGGCGCCGCAGACGAGAAGGACTGCTGCCTCGCTCATGCCGCGTACTCCAGCGCCGTCTCGACCTCGAGATCGACGGTGCCGTAGAGCTCGAGGTTGTCGATCGTGCGGTTGTGGGCGCGTCGCATGGGCCCGTCGTGCTTCATGATGTAGGCCCGCCCGGTGGCTGGGATCCGCGACGAGAAGGACATGGGGGTCGAGGTGTCGGACGCGTCCTCGATGACCTCGCGCGCGCAGTAGAAGCGCCGGAACCGGCTCGCGACGTGCGACCACCAGGTGGCCCACGTGCCGCCGACGTCGGGCACCTGCTCGATCCGGTCGACGTGCACGAGCCGCCACGTGAGGCCGTTCTCGGCCCACTCGTTGTTCGTGGTCGCGACCACGACCCCGGGCCCGCTGCGGCCTGCGTAGGTGTCCCGCACGAGCTCGCCGTCGGAGCCCATGCGCGCCCTCGAGCTCTCGGGCTTGCCGGCGGCCCACAGCAGCGGCGAGACGGCGGGGGCGAGGTGGCTCGTCGCGCTCGCGAGGTTGGCCGTGAAGCCGAGCAGGTCCCGCAGGGTGGTGTCGGCGCCCCAGTTGACCGAGAACGCCGTGGCGCACGTGAGCAGCACGCGGCGCGAGCGGGTGACCACGGCCGAGACGCCCAAGAGCTGGGAGTGGCCGTTGAGCACGGCCGCCAGCTCGGTGAGCAGCGAGAGGCTGCCCGTCCCGTGCGAGAGGTAGAAGGCCCCGCCGGTGAACGGCAAGACCTCGCCCACCGCGTTGGCCACCACCGATAGCGAGGTCACTGGGATCGCCGGATGGGAGCCGACGAGCACGCTGGTGGAGCGCGTGGGCATCAGCCGCGCCCCCCTGCCACGCGCCGACCTACCCTCGCGGCGGTGCGCATCTGGGCCTGCTCGAGCACGAGCATCGTGTGGTCGTCGGGCTGCCCGAGCAGGCTGAGATGCGTCGTGGCGTGGACCACGGTGGTGCCGCCCATCGAGGGCATCGCGGCCTGCGCTCCCACGGTGCGGCGGGTGTCGAGGCTCAGGGGCACGGCGCCGCCGATGTCCCAGCTGCCGCCCGAGGCCGAGCGCTGGGAGCCGTAGGTGCCGGCGTTGGCCGCACCCGCGTCGGCTCCGGGCCCGAAGGCGCCCGCGCCGAAGCCCCCGCGCACCTCCTTGCCCCGGCCGCCTCCACCGAACGCACCCACGGCCGCGCCGAGGGCGGCCATGCTGGCCGCGAAGGCGAACGACTGCCCCGCCGAGGCGAGCAGGGCCGTGCCCTGGGGGATGTTGCCCACCGCGAAGTGGAAGCCAGCGGCGGCGAGGGCCGAGGGGCCCAGGATGAGCCCGTGCCGCATCGCCTCGCTCTTGGCCGTGGCGGCCACCACCGCGCGCAGAGACTTGCCCTCGATGACAGCGCCTTGGACGATCGCCTGCGCGGCTCCGAGGGCAAGCCCCATGCTCTCCTCGCCGATCTGGACGCGCCGCTCGTGCACAGCCTCCTCCGCGGCGCGGCGCGCCTCAAGTCGCGCAAGGTGGGCATCGTGGAGCTCAGACTCTCGGCGGTCCTGCAGCTCCATGCGGTCGAGATCCTGCTGCGCCTGAAGCCGGCGCACGGTCTCCATGTCGCCCGCCGCCTCAGCAGCGGCCATCTCTCGTTCTGCACGATGCTGCAGGATCGACTCTTCGGCCTCCAAGGCGGCCATGCGCGCGCGCGACTCGGCGTCGAGCGCCGCGATCGCTTCATCGGTGGTGCCCCTGAAGCCGAAAGCGGTCCGTAGTTCGGCCTTCGCTATGTCCTTGCGCAACGCGCGTTTTTCCCGGCGCAGCTCTCGTCGGTCCTCGCGCTCTGCTGCCTCAAGTGCGAGCCTCTCGTCCTCGGTGTACTGCCACACCTTGGCGGCATGGACCTGCCGAATGGTCTCGATCTCGCGGAGCCGACCAGCGAGCACCACCTGGGCGCGGCGCTCCTCGAAATCGATGACGTTGTCGAGCTCGATCTCCAGGTCCTGCGCGGCGGCGGTGCGCAGCGTCTCGGCATCGGCGGCCCGCTTGGCCCGGATCGCGTTGGCCAGGGCGTTGTGGGTCTCCCATGTGGCCCGCATGCGCTCGGCCTGCTCCTGCTGCTCACGCGCGCGCTCGGCCGACCGATCGCGGCGACGCCCGCCGCCGCCCCGAGGGCGAGTCGTCTCGCCGAGCTGCTCGAGCGCCGCGAGTTGGGCTTTGCGTCGCACCTCCGCGGCTTCCTCGAGCTTCCCCTCGGCCTCGAGCACCTGCGCCCGGAGCTCAGCCTCTTCGGCCACCAGCGCGTTGAGCTCCGATTGGGCGATCTGGGCGCCTCGGCCAAACGCAAGCTGTTCCTCGATCTCCATGATTCGTTCGTTGCGTCGCGCCACCTCTCCCGCAGCCGCTCGGGCTGCTACGCGCTCGCGCTCATTCTCAAGGTCCAGGCGCTTGAGGTCCCGGTGCAGCAGGCGCTCGTCGGTTTCGTTCAACAGGCCCTTTACGGCCTGCAGCCGCTCGATGTCGGCAACGTTCTCCATGGTGAGCTGCCCGCGCTCGGCCATGGTGGTGAGCTGCCGCTTTTCGGTCTCCAGCACCTTGCGGATCGCTGCCTCGAGCTTGTCGTTCTGATTGCGGAACGCGCTCACATCGACGCCTGCCTCCTGCAGCGCGCCGCTCACCTGCCGGAAGCTTTCGCCGTAGCCATCACGCCCACCGATCGATGCCACGTTGCGGAGCATTGCGGCGTCGAGCGTCCGCACGCCCTCGGCGAGGGTGCGGATCTTCGGCTCGATGCCGCCGCCGAGCAGCTCGGTCCGCAGGTTCTTCGCTTCGACGGCCGTCTTGGCGATCGAGGACGCCAGGCCGACCATGTTGGTGTCGACCCCCTGCGTGGCCTTGGCCAGCGCATCGAGAGCCGACCGAGTGAACGCGGCCGTCTTCTCTTGATCGGTTAGCTCGGCGGTGGTCTTGCCCAACGTTGTCGCGTACTGCGTCCACATCTCCTCCATGCGAGGCAGGACCACGAGCTCGTCGAGTATCTCCCGCTCTTGTTTCGCGATGCCCAGCGTGACGCGCTCGATCGTGTCGTTGACGTCGCGGCCCATCTTGAGCGCGAGCGTCTGCGCGGTGCCGACAAGCTTCGCGTATTCCTCCGACGTCTTCGCCACGCCGGCCTGGTTGGCCATGATCGAGTAGCGGGCCAGCGTCATGTCATCGGCGAGCCCGCGCGAGGCCTCCTTGGCCGCGTTCAGGTCGTACGGCAAGTTTTGAAACACCCCCTGCACGCGCAGGGATTCCTCGGCGAGCGGCACCATCTGGAGCGCCAGCCCTCCGACCACCACGCCAGCCGCTGCCAAAGCCCCGCCGGCTTTTGCGGCCGAGCCGGCCAAGCCGAGAAGACTCGATCCGCTTCCGTCCGTTGCGCCTTTTTGGCTCTGCAGTGCCTGATGGTGGCGGCGCACGGCCGCGGTGGCGCGGTCTTCGGCCGCGGTGAAGGCTTTGAGCTTGGCGGCCAAGTTCTCGGCGCGGGCCTGCGCCACCTGGTACTCGAGCCGGGCGGCCTTGAGCGCTGCATCGTTCTTCTCGACGGCCTTGCGGCTCTTCTCGGTGGCCGCAGCCACGCGATCCATTCCGCGCACGGCCCCCTCGGTTGTGGCCTCGACGTCGATCTGGATCTTCGCGCGCTTGACGGTCATCAGGGGCTCATCTGTTCGCGGGCATAGGCCCGCGCTCGCGCTCGCTCGAGCTCGAGGTACTGGATGGCCTCGAGCACCAGGGGGTCCTCGCACCGTGAGAGCAGCGGGTTGTCGCTGTACGCCCCGTGCTCGCTGACGTGCCGCTCGTACTTGAGCAGCGACGTCACGAAGCCGCACCGGTACCAAGCGCCGGGGCAGCCATCCTCGTGGGTCTCCTTGGGGTGCTCGCTGGGCTCGGGGCCGTCGAGCACGGGCAAAAGGCCCATGTGGAAGCCGCCCCGGGTCTCGCGGTCCCACTGGCGCTCGTCGAAGCCCGGCAGCGCGCAGCGGAACAGGCCGCGCCTCTCGGGTGCTTCGGCGCAGAGCGCCTCGCAGGGGTAGTGTTCGCGGCTCCGCCACCTCTCGCCGACCTTCTCGACGGTCAGCGACCAGGCGCGGAGCCTCAGGCCTTTCCCTCGGCCTCGCTCAGGGGGGCGTTCGCGTGGAACACGGCCGTGCCAATGGCAGCGAGCAGCCCGTCGCCGAGGTCGTGCAGCAGCTGCAGGTCGGCGTCGGTGAGGGGGCGGGGACCTCCGCCCTCGAGCGGCCAGCGAGCCCCCGGTGCGCCGCTCGTGAAGCCGTCCGCGGCCTCGACGAGCCCATGGCGGGCGAGGCTCCACATGGCGGCCGTCCACGCCGGCGCGTCGCCGACCACCGAGATAGCCTGCGCGCGCTGCAGTGCCAGCTGGGCATCCCGGCGCAGCGTGAAGACGGTGGGCGTAGCCCCGGCGCGCAGGTAGTCGCGCACCGTCACGGCCTGTCCGTCGACCGTGCTCACCGCGTCGAGGTCGTAGCGCGTCTCGCCCGAGTAGTAGGCGTCGACGGGGTGCCGAGGGCCGCCGGCCTTCTTGGCGGCCTCGCGCTCCCGCGTGATGCGCTCGTCGTCCCACGCGCTGTCGGTGCGAGCGATGAAGAGCGGCCGCGCGTCGGCGCGGTACTGCGGTGGTCGTCGAAGTGCCATAGCTTCACCACATCACGATGCAGAGCTTGGCGCGCTGCAGCTCCGAGGTTCCGAGGGTGGTGCTCTCGTGGGCCTTGAACTGGACCCCGGTCGCGGTGTTGGCCCCGTTGACCTGGCGGCCCGGGGTCTTCACGTGGGTGACGTACTCGAAGTGGACGGCGAGGCCCGAGCCGGCCGGCCCGAGCCGCGACCACCGGAGCTTGCGGGCCGTCTCGGCCACCTGGTCGCTCCACTGGTCGATCCCGAACGGGACGATGTTCATCGTCACCATGGTCTCGGCCGGCTGGGTCGAGTAGCCGTAGGTGCCCTGCATGTTGACGCCGTGGCTGGTGAGAACCTCGTTGCGCACGCGCGGGACCCCTGGCTCGACCGAGAAGCTTGAGACGTGCACGCGGGTGTTGGTGGTGGTGGCTTGGTCCTCGAGCCACACCTCCGTGATCGGGCCGATCGCGAGCGGGGCGAGCCCGAGCTCCGTGTTGGTCGACCATGCGGTGGGCCAGGGGGCCGAGCTCGGGTCGACGTGCGAGCCTCCCATCACCTTGAAGGCGAACTGTATCAGCGCGTTGCGCCCGAATTCGAATTGCTGCAGCTCCGCCACGCACCCGCGAAAGACCCAGGCCTCCCGCACGCTGGCGCCCGCGCCGGGGAGCCCCTTTTGCACGAGCCAGGAGCGAGTGCGCCCCGAGGCGGCGGAGCTGTCGGCGATCACGCTCTCGTCCGGGTAGACGACCACGCACGCGTGCACGAGGTCGGCCGCCGCCGGGGCCTGGGGGAGGGCCTGGTCGAGCGTGATGGTGTCCGGGTTGGCCGCGGTGTCGATCGCGGTGATCCGTCGCGGCCAAGCGGTCCCCGCGGCGTACCCGGCCGGGGGCGTCGCGAACTCGACCGCCACGAAGTCGCCCACCGCGTAGTCGGACGCGTCCGCCACGGCGACGACGGTAGCGGTGGAGCCCCCGCCGCTCACGGTGGTCGAGTAGCCCCGGCTGATGCCGCCCAACGAGTGCCCGAGCAGATCCGCCAGCTGGTAGCCGGGTGCGTCGGTGGCCGCCTGGTCGCCTGCGGCCGTCGTCTCGCCGAGCCCGTGCCCGTAGACGGCGAACGGAAACTCCGGGTTGTCGAGGCCCTGGACACGCGCCTCGGTGCCGAAGACGCGCGACTGATTGCGCATGTCCTCGAGCAGCGACCGCTCGACGCCGCTCATGTCGAGCGTCTCGCCGATGTGGCGCAGGCGGACGCCGTCGTCGATCCAAGCGGCCGCGTCGGCGGGCGGGGTGCCCTGGGTGCTCTCGCTGTAGTAGGCGAGCAGGGAGAGTGCTGCGATGTTGCTCATGTGGCTCCTGGGATGCCGTGCGCGAGGTAGCGGATCTCGAGGCGGTGGGCGCCCCACCGCTGGCCGTTCTCTTCGTCTTCGTCGTTCCAGCCAGCGTCCTCGACCGAGATCAGGCCAGAGATGATGGGGTCCTGCTGGATCGCTAGAGCGATGAAAATCTGATTGCCGTCCGCGGAAACGAGGTCCTCGACCTCGCTTTCGAGCAGCGCGCCGTAGGACGCGTACACGAGCACGGTGGCCCGACGCTCGTGCGAGCTCGGAGAGTACACGCCGTCGGTGGTCGCCGCCGCGTCGCGGATCGAGACGAAGAACCGCCGCAGCGCGGCAGACGGCACCTTGTCGCGGCTGAGCACCTCGGACCATCGTCGGTCGCGGTGAGCCTCCTCCGACGGCACCAGATCCCTGATGGTGGCGGTGAAGGCCGCGCGGAGGGCCCTGGTGGTCGTGGGGGTCATGATCGAGCCACGAAGCCACCACGCTCGCGCCGATCGTTGCCGGCCGGCGCGGTGCCGTAGGTGGGGCTGATGTCGGTCGAGCGGGTCGACGGCTGGCCGATCAGCGCATCGTCCAGGTGATGGCGCGCTTGCTCGCGGAAGTCGTTGGCGAGCTCGCGGGCGTCGGGCTGCCGCTGGGCGATCAGCAGGTAGTAGAGCGCGAGCTTGCGGACTGCGAGGTCGACGTCTAGCGAGCTGCGGAGGAAGGCGAGGTCGCGACCGGCGGCAAAGACCCGGGCGACCACGTCGTCGGTCGCCGCGCGGATGGCCTCCTCCGGTGGTGTGTCGGGCCCGAGCTGGCGAGCCAGCCCCGGCAGGTGGCTCAGGGCGTCGTCGACCTTCACCCACACCTCGACGCCGTAGCGGGTGAGCCAGAACGCTTGCGAGGGGATGTAGATCTTGGAGTCGAGGGTGTAGGTCCACTGCACCTCGAACGGCCCGCCGCCGTTGCGCAGGCGCGTCTCGTCGTTGGCGGCGCTGGCTGGGAACGTCGCCTCGAGCTCGCACGCGGCGAGCGTGGACCCCTCGGCGAACGACTCGCGCAGCTCGGTGGAGAGCCACACCTCGCCCGTGCCCACGCGCTCGACGGTCACCGCCTGCGACCTCGACCCGCTGGTGAGCAGGTAGATGCTGCCGCGGCGGAACCCGCTCGAGCTCGTGAGGCTGAGGCGGCGCGGCTCGGCGCTGGCCGGTCCTGCCACGGCGGTGGTCGTGGTGGTGGTAGCCGCGACGGTCGCCGCGGTCGAGGCTTGGACGATGCGCAGCGAGCCGTCTTCGGGCTCGCGCAGGTCGACGATCGTGTACGTCGCCGACGTCACGCGCACGAGCCCCAGCGCGTCCTGGGGGGCCCATCGCAGCGTCTGGGCCCCCCGGTTGTAGAGCACCTGCATCATAGGGCGATCCCTGCACGCGTCTTGCTGGCCGCGGTGGCGGCGTTGTGCTGATTGATCGCGTTTTCGGCGTCGTAGGCCGCCACCTCCTCCGACAAGCGCAGGATCTGCTCGTCGGTGAGCTGGCCGGCTTCATAGACCCGCCCAACCGCGCGAACGCGGATCTTCGTGGTCGGGGCCTCGTGGCGCCAGCGCGTCCACGAGCGGCGGTACTCGTCGATCGCGTCGTGGTAGGCGCGGCGCCAGTTTCGCGGGGCCGCCATGCGCTATCCCTCCAGGACGGGCGCGGTCGCCTTCTTGGCGGGCGCCGAGGCGGCGGGCTTGAGCTTGGCCGCGCCCTCGCGGTCGGCGGGGTGCACCAGGTCGGCCGGCACGTCGGCCTCGGTCTTCTTGGCCGCAGCGTGGCCGCGCAGCTCGAGCACGCGCTTGGGCAGCGCCTTCTCGGGGAAGACGCGGCCGCGGCTCGGCGCGACCTTCTTGCCGCCCGGGCCCTTGCGGGGGTAGCAGCCCAGCATCCACTTCTCGTAGGCCTTCCAGCCCTCGGCCCAGCCCTCGGCCTCGTATTGCTCCTGCAGCAGGAAGCACCCGGCGTCGAGCTGCGACTCGAGCAACTCGATCTTTTTGAGCAGGTGGGGCCGACCCTCGCCGTTCTTCTCGAACTTGAGGTCGAGCAGCGTCGGAACCCGCGTCCCGGGCTTGATCTTGATGTGCTTGATGGTGCCCGCCGAGAGGCCGTAGCCCTCGCCGAGGACGATCGGCACGACGACGAAGTTGGTCGGCGAGAGGGTGTCGGGGAACTTGATGTCGGTCTTCATGGTGGTCGTCTCCGTGGTGGCCCAGGCGGGCCCGCTGCGTGCTGCTGCGGGCGAGCTCAAGCCAGGTGGGCTACCGCGAGCGGCACTCCTGGATCCCGTCCTGGCGGAACAGGTCGTAGCCGTCCCACCAGCGGACGATGTACTGCGTGAGGGCGCGCGAGGCCGAGGTGTCGCCGCGAGTGACCTCGACACGGATGTCCTCGAGGATCACGCCGCCGATCGTGACGTTGCCGCCGACCTGCGTCATGAAGTTGCTGTCGCCGGCACCTTCCGCGGCGATGTTGCCGGTCTCCCAGAGGTCGTAGCCGTAGATGTTCCCCCGGTAGCTGTTGTTGGTGCCGTCGAAGATCCGCGGGTCGACGAGCGCGGCGGCCTGGGCCATCACCTCGGCGAAGTCGTTGCGCAGGTCGGCGAAAGCCGAGTGCCCACCCACGAAGACCGACATGCCCCGCGTGTTCTCGAGGGCCAGGTACGCGTGCATGCACGTGCGGAACTGGGCCCCGTCGAACGTAGTGGTGTCGGTGCCGACGATGTTCGTCGCGCCCAGGCTCGTGTCGAGGATGTCCTGGTCGCGGTACCGGGCCGCGTGGCGGATGAGCTCGACGAGCGCACCCGTCGGCAGCATGCCGGGCGGGAGCACGCTCGCGCGCGGCTCGTCGGGGATGCGCACCCGGACGCCCTTGAGCACCGGAGCGACGTCGGAGCTCGTGGCGGTGACGTCGATGTCGAGGAACTCGTCGGTCTCACCGCCCGCGCGTACGGGGTCGGGGAGGGTGACGTCGTTCCACCGCACCACGCGCTGGGGCACGGCTCCCTTGCCCGGCAAGCCGCTCACGAGCATCAAGCCGATGTTGGGTGGGAGGTTGATGCCCTCCACGAAGGGGGCGATGCCCTCGGTGGGGATCGCGTCGGCGACCTCGGTGGAGGCGATGAAAGCTGCATCTGCGAGTGCGGCCATCTGGGGTCACTAGTCCTTGGGTTTGATGCGCCCCGTGGCGACGGCGTAGCCGAGAGGAACACCCCCCGAGCGGGAGGCGAGCTCCCCCTGCTGCCGGTACCACTCGGGCGTGCCCTTGGCGGGCCCGCCCGGCGCTTCGTTGTCGTTGAGGTTCTTGGGGTTGAGCCCGGGTCGACCGGGCGGGCGTGGGGCCGTGGTGCCGAAGAGCTCCGGCGCGGCCTTCTTGAGCTGCTTGAGCGCCGCTTCGACGTCGCCCTTGTCCACCGTCTCCGGCTCGATCTCGATCCCGTTGAGGTCCGCCATCGCGAGCTCGACGAGCCGCACGTTGGCTGCGCCGCCGGCCTTCGCGATCTCCTCCGCAAAGCTGCGCCGGCGCCCGGCCTTCTGCAGCTGCTCGAGCTTGCTCTCGGCCTCGAGCCGCTTGGCCTTCTCGTCGGCGGTTTCGGCCCGCAAGCGCTCCTCGACCTTGGTGAAGTCCTGCTCCTTGCGGGCCTTCTGGGTCTCTCGGTCCCGCTCGGCCTTCTGCAGTTTCGCCAGCTCGGCCTTGGCCGTGGCCAGCTCCTGCTTGAGCTTGGTGCGCTCGGCCTTGGCCTGCTCGAGGTGGCGATCGTGCTTCCCGCCCTTGGAATCGGTGTCCGTGTCCGTGTCGTCGGTGGTCTCGGTCTCGTCTGCCATGTCGCTCCTGCCCCCTCCGGGGTGCCGCCGTTACCCCTCCGGGCCCGGTGCGGTCGTTGGTGCGGCGTCGCCCTCCGGCGCGTCGCGGTTGGCCTCGCGAGCGGGGGTGCCTTGGGCACCGAACGCCTGCGAGGCCGTGGTCACCGAGCCGCCCGGGCTCATGCCCAGGTTCCGCTTGGTGACGAGGTCGTTGAACCTGGCTTGCTGGTCGAGGTTCTCGAGCACGCGGGCCTCGGCCTCCTCGAGCGTGACCCCGGGCCCCAAGCGCTCCTGCATCAGCCGGTACTGGCTCGTCTGGCCCTTCGAGATCTCCCAGTCGCGGCGCTTGGAGTCCTTCTCCGGGTCGGCGATCGAGCGCGCGAGCGTGCCGAAGTCGACCCGGATCCGCTCCTGCATCCCCCGCGCGTCGGGCAGCACGCCCGAGAGGGGGTGCCCGTAGGCCCGCATCATCGCCGCCGTTGCGGCCCAGAAGTGGCGCTCGAAGACCTGCGCCATCGGAACCTGGGCGTTGCGCAGCTCGGTCTGGGCCGCGTCGGGGATCACCACGCGGGCGAACTCGGCGGGCTGCCCGCTCTCGACCTCCACGCGCCCACCGAAGGGCTCCGCGAGGCAGTGGGCGAGGAAAAGGGCGTGCTTGATGAAGTAGGCCGGATCGGTGTTGAAGTCGATCGTCTCGATCTTCACCTGCTCGGGGCTCTTCGCGCGCCCTACGAACGGCTTCTCGGGCTCGAGCACCTGCCCCTGCGGCACCCCTTCGAGGTTGCCCGTCATCGTGAGCAGGTGCTTGTGCTGCGACTTCCGGACGAAGTCGAGCACCGTCATCACGACGAGAATCGAGATCGTGCCGTTGATGAGGCGCTGATTCTGCTGCGTCGTCCACCAATCCCCACCGAGGAGCGGCCAGCGCGTGCGAAACGTGGCGACCGGGCAGAAGAGTGCGTCGTGCCGGACGCGTCGCCCGACCACCTCGACGGGGCGGTCACCTTCGAAGGTGAAGGTGCGGATGTAGACCGGATCGACGAGCACCACCCTCGAGGGCGTCGAGCCCGTGCCGTAGCCGTCGTCGTACGCGATCGGGTAGGCCACCGCCGCGGGCTCCCCGGTGGGGTCGTCAACGTTGTGGGCCAGGTCGGGCAGGTGCGAGGGCAGCACGTCGACGTTCAAGGCGCCGCCGCGCACCACGGGGACGGCGATCTGGGGGCCCTGCAAGAAGCCGAGCTGATTGATGATCGGTGCGATCGTGTCGAGGCTCGACTCGCGCACGAGCTGCATCAGCGCCTCGTGCTCCCTGGTGGTGCCGTCCGCGAGCGAGCGGGTGGCCCCGTGCTTCCACACCACGGCGGCGTCTCGGGTGATGTCCAAGGCGTCGTTTCGCTCTGTGGAAACGAACTTTGCCATCTCCTCGCGGGTCGTCGGGTCGTTCTGCCGAATGCAGATCTTCGCCACCACCAGGTCGCTTACGTCCTCGTCCCATACCTGGTACTTCGCGAACATCCGCGCCTTGCGGTGCGCCGTGGCGAAGGTCCGCTGCCGCCGCACGAGCTCCACTGCCTTCTCTTCGGGCAGGGGCTCGCCGAGCTCGCCGTACAGCGGCTCCGGGTCTGATGGGTGGCGGGTCATCCGTACTCGACTTGAACGGGCGGGTAGAACTCGACGTCGGCGAGCAGGGCCCACACGATGTAGAGCAGGGCGTCGACTGGATCGCTGATGCGATCGGCGTAGGTGTCGGAGCGCTTCACGAGGAATCCGCGCTCGTTGCGGGTCTGCTCGCGCAGGCCCTTGATGAGCTCGGGACAGCGGCTCTTGTTGATGAGCAGCCGGGTGCTCGGGGGCAGGCCGTCTTCGCGACGCTGGTACCGGGGGGCGTCCTGGCCGACGTCCCGGCGCCTCATCAGCATGTGCAGCAGGCTCTGATTGTCGACCTTGCCTGGGTTCTTGGGCTTGCCCTTGGCCGTCAGGTGGCAAGGCCGCATGTCGAAGCCGTGCTTGATGAAGGCGTCGGCGAGCGTGTAGGTCGTGTGCACGTTGCCCGACGCGCTCTCGCCGGGGGAGTCCTGCGCGCCCGAGGGATCGCAGGCGATCGCCAGGCCCTTGAAGTAGTCGTGGTCGAGGCCCCGGTAGGCGCCCGCCTGGGTGGCGAGAAAGCGCGCAGCCACGTAGGGCTCGCCGGCCTTGCGGATCTCGTCCTCGACGAAGAACACCCAGTTCTCGGGGTCGTGGCGGTCGAGCCCCTCGGGGCAGCCCACTTGGATCACGACCGTGAAGTGCCCTCGGAAGTTGAAGTCCTGGCCGCCGACCCGCTCGAGGTCGGCGTCGGTGCGGTCGAAGAACTTGCGCGCCGCGAACCGCGTGATGTTGACCAGCTGGCGGCCGTCGATGTCGTAGCGCTCGACGTCCCGCCACGGCCCGAGCACGACGTGCTTGGTCTCGTCGAAGTGCTCCCACATCCGCTGGCCGACGACGATCCACTCGCCGTCGAGGTCCTGGCGGACCCGGTCCTCGCCGTTGGGCTGCTTGAGGGCGATCCCCCTCTGGATCTCGACCTCCCGCGGGCGAACCCACGGGTTGTCGGCCATCGAGAGGCGGACGTACCCGGTGAGAGGGTACTCGGCACCGTTCGCGCTGCCGCTGTCGTTGGCTGCAGCGAGGTCGACCCCCTCGTCGTAGACCAGGTGCTTGAGCGGCGAGCCCACCACGGGGGTGGTCGCCGTCGAGACCCAGCCGCCCGAGTCGGTGACCCGCTGGATCATGATCGCCCAGGCCTCGTCGCTGTCGACCTCGGCGCCCTCGTCGACCCCGATCCAGATGACGTTGTCGCCCTTGAGGCCCGCGCCGTCGTTGGCGTTGGCGTAGCGCAGCTCAATCTGGGTGCCGTCGAGGAGGACGATGGGGGTGCGGCGCTTGATCTGCTCGAGCGCGCGCGGCTTGGAGCTGGGGTCGGGGCTCGACAGCACCAGGAAGACCGGGAGCTTGGGCGGGCGCACCTCTGGGGCCGCGCCGCCTCGGATGGCCTTGCCCGTGATGAGCTTCTCGATCGCGCGGAGGGTGCCGGCCATCTCGGGCGCCACCCACCACATCACCGCACCGGGGCCGCCGAGCTCAATCCAGACGTCGATGAGCTCCTCGGCGAGGGCCTCGGTCTTGCCGCCTCGGACGCCGCCGAAGATGCCCTTGACCTTGGGCCGGGCCTCGATCGCGAGCAGCTGCTTGGGGTAGCAGCGCTTGGGGAGCACGACGACACGGCACGCGGCCTTGAGCTCGTCGAACTCGGCGAGCTCCTGCTCGGTCCTCGGGGTGCCATCGGCTCGGTGAGCCCGGTACCGCCGCACGCCCGTGTGGCGATCGAAGATGAGCACCGGCCCCGGGCGGGTCTCGACCAGGATCGCGGCGAAGTCTTGCGGGTCGGCCCCGGACTGCGAGCCGCAGCCGCATGGGCAGCAGCCCGGGCCGGTGGCGCGGCCGTGGATGAGCGTCGGACGCTCGATCCACACCAGGTCGGGGGCGTCGTTCTCGGCCTGGGCGAGGGCAATCTCCTCGTCCCGGGTCATTGGAGCGCCCCAAACCGGGCGCGAGCGTGATTGCGCTCCTGTCGCTGCCGCATCAGCTCGCGAAGGTCGTCCTCGGCCCCACGCTGGGACGCCGCTCGAGCGGCCTGGTCGGCCTCCTTGACCGCGCGCAGCAGGGCATCGCGGCCTTCTCGGAGCTCGCGGTGCGCGTCGGAGCCGAGCACGCGCCGGCTCATCTCGATCTCGATGATCTCGGCTCGCAGCTGCAGCACCTTGCTGCGCTGGCCCGCGACGTCCTGCTGGCCGCGCATCGAGCCTGCGGTGGCGTTCTCCTGCAAGTGGTCGTAGCGCTGCTCGGCCACCACCAGGCGCGACCGCAACCGGTCGAGGCGAGCCTGGATGGCTTCACTCAGGGGGCCGGGCGGCGCGCCCTTCCCCTCGCCCGAGGCCGCGGTGCTTGAGCTCCGCCGATTGCCACGCCCGGCCATCAAACACCGTAGACCTTCCCGCCCTTGCTCCTGGCCTTCACGGCTTTCAGGTCTCGCTTGTTGCCCTTGGCCACCGCGCCCTCGAGCGCTATGTTGGTGAAGGCGGCCAGCGCCTTGTCGACGGCCTCGGCGACGAGCCCACGCACGAACAGGTACTGATTGCCGCGGCCGAGCTCGAGACCCAGGAACGTCTCGTGAATCTTGTCGGGGCGGATCGTCGTCGATGCCTTCGTCGACTCGACGGTCTCGTTGACGCGGAAGCGCCCCTGGAACTGATTGCCCCGCTTGATGCGGGAGCGCTGGATCCCCTTGCCCGCGACGACCTTGATCGCCGTGCGCTCGAGGTTGTCTCGGAAGGGCTTCGCGGTGGAGGCGGTGAAGCCTCGCACGTTGGGCCGCTGGCCTGCCGCCGCGTCCTGCCCGGCCTTGCCCCATGCCGCGAGCGGGGGCTGCTTGTCGAAGCTCTCAGCGCGCCGTCCCTCGCCGATGGCGATCCAGTGCTCGCCGAGCACCACGTCGCTCACGTGGTCGACGATGGCCACCGCGTCGAAGCTGGGCGCGATGCTTGCGGCGATTCGCCACTTCGCGCCCCAGCCACCGCGCGTGTGGGTCGCTGCGATGACCCCGGATTCGTTGCGGCGGCCGCGGAACGACCGCTCGACCCCGTCCGTCTTCGCGCGGGCCATGGCGGGCACCTCGAGGGAGCTGGCACGCGATGTGCTACGCGCGCGGTGGAGATTTCGGGGGAGTTGACCTCCCGGAGGATGGGGCGCCTACGTC
>JACCDG011155697.1_pt1 | contig 14621 bp, 8 predicted proteins | sample 7442471 | NCBI WGS metagenome assembly JACCDG01 (sample SAMN15323444, study PRJNA562643) | freshwater metagenome | isolation source: river surface water | place: USA:Blue River Watershed | collected 2017-08-17
GATTCATAGTGATTTCTCTATCGTGTCTCTCATCGCGGAGTTTGCTGAGACGACGACGAAGCATGAAGGATTTCCATCCGCGTTTCGCGATGCTTTCCATACTTCGGATGCTCCAGCCATAGGATGATCCAGAGTGCCCATCATATTTGATATTCGCATCAATCTGTTTGATGGTTGCCGCAACAGACGGATCGGAATGAGTATCGAACATGAATCCGCATTCCATATTCCCTTCCCCTTCACAAACGCGGCAGATATTCTGGCACCAGCATTGAGTTCCAGCACATGTTTTAGCACCTCGGCAGTGGACACAGAGACGAGTTCCTGGTACATCATCACGAGCGAGAGTAGTCCAGCCATTGGGTGTGCGATTGACGGCTTGGAACATATCACTGAGCATTTCTACAGAAGAATCATCCCAGGTCCCTTCTGATGTGAAATCACCAAAAGGAGCGGTGAAGGGAGCAGTGTAGTTCATTGTATTTGATTGAGAAGACATTGTGTATGAAGTGTGGTGATTACAGTAATCAGCCGACTTCATTTCAATTTTACACGCAGTTCTTATTCCTTTGGTTATATATTGTTATTCTCTGTTATAGTATTAGTATTGTTATTTTCCCTTGGAGGTGGAGTTGTCGCTGTAGTGTTAGTATTATTCTTTCGTGTAAAAGTACCACCAAGATTTCTTACTTTCTTGGCAGAATTCGCAAGCCGTGCATAAAGTTGTTGCAAGTTAGTATTCGCCATTCTCTTATTTTTAGTCTTAGCTTCTTCTTTCAGATAGGTCTTTAAAAGAGTATCATATTCTTTCTTAGCAAGTTTCAAGGCTTTGGCTTTTTCCTTCGCGGCTGCTGTATTGGCTTTCTTCTTTGTCTTTGCAGCTTCTCTGACAGCTGCAGCCTCGGCTTTCGCTTTTAGTTTTTCTGCTTCTTTGGTTGCGCGTTGTTCTGCTCGTTTTAGATTCAAAGCGATTTGTTTATTCGTTTTCTTTCGTGTTCCATTTGTTGTTTTGGCTGCTTGTGCCTCTATTTCTTTGCGACGTTTACGAAGTTCAATGATTTTTTCTGAAAACCCAGGGATCATGGCATTGAGTTCTTTGCTTTTCTTATCATGAGCTTTCATCAAATCGAAGGAAGAAGAATAGTTATTATCTGCTTTTCCTTTTTTCTTATGGATTGCCATTAGTTGTTCATCAATGTCTCCCATATTTTTAATTAACTTTTCATATTGTTCAGACATCGGACGAAGAGTTTCAATATTCTCAGGATGTTTTATATTAGAATAATCAACAGGATACTTTGTTCTTGATTTTACAGGTCTCCCTTCAAATGTATTTAATATACGTTGAAGTTCAACGTCAAGTGTTTTCTTCTGATTTTCATTTTCATTTGCGCCCAAGAATAACGAACGAATATACCCTTGGAATGTATCGCGTTTTGTATAAAGAGCAAGACGTTCATTAGCATCTCTGGGTATAAGATCAGCATCCCAATAATATGTGTCCAATAAAACTTTCATAATATCATAGGATGTCATTGTAGGTTTGGAAGAAAGTTTTGTATATCCAAAAATAGCAGTAAAAAGACGCTTAGGATTCAAGTCTACAATAAAGGCTGTCTTCTTTCCTTGACTAGGTGTGACTGCACGATACAACTTCTGAATAAGATCATCAACTGCTGTCTTATCATTGAACAACATAACTACATCAATAAAAGGAAGACTGATACCAGCACTCATTTTTTCACCAGCGAGTACCACTAATCCTTTGTTGCGACGACTGGCACTGGCTTCTAAGTGTACTATTTCTTCTTTAATATTTTTAAAGACAACATGTACATTAGGTAAACCTTCCAACTGACGCTGAAGACCTTTTTCTTTAATATTATCAGGCTCAACAACACACACGACTTCATAGCGCTGATTCCACCAAGGATGTTTCATCAATAAAGAAGACCATCCAGCTAACGTATAGAAGATATTTGTTCCAGCACGTCCAGCAGGCATGAACATCAATAAAGAAGGATTCTCATCAATCTTAAATCTGGATCCTGTCTTTTTACTAATAGAATCAATACGTTGGAGGACAGCATGAGAAACAGGAGGTACATTGACATTAGCATTTATAGCTTGCGTGCTTGGAGTTAAATAGGTGAGCATAATCTCAAGCGGTTCAATATTCTCAAACGCTTCATAGGCATCTTTGCGAATTTTATTATCATTGGTTTTAAATTCAGTGACTTTTACATCAGGTTTCATCTTGAAAAGATGAGACATATTAAATACTTCATCATCATAATCTCCTTTGTGGGTTTTCTTTTTCTTTTGATCTTCATCAACTGCATATTTTCGCATATGTTCCAAAGCATCTTCTGAAAAATCAAAGGATAAGAAATGAAGATCAGGATAATCTGCATAGGATTTTGCCATAGTTGTAAGTGTTTCACCTGTACAAAGACGATTAGCAAATACATTGTCCACTAAGGATTTACTGAAGCGATAGTATAGATTTTCCATGACTTCATTAGTTTTATCATTCTGATCTAAGAGACGTGTAAGTTGGACATCTGTGTAATCCCAGAGAAATGTATTTTCTTTAGGAATATTATAATCTTTCATCACTTTGAAATAGGTAGCTGTGAGGAAAATAAAAGGCATTGTTCTTTCCTTGTATTTTTCAATCAAAGAATCAATCTGTTTCTTTGTACTATCTCCAGATCCTGTTTTGTGGGCTTCATCAAAGAAAACCATACTTATTTTCTGATTTCCTGTAGCTGTTAACAACTGACTCAAGAAAGGACGAGCACTTGTTTTTCCAAGGGCTTCAAGAGTAAGGAGTTGAGAAGAAACAAAGAAAATAGCATTTTTCTTTCTGTGTGTAATATCACGAGTATTTTTAACATCAATAAAATCAAAGTCTTTGAAGTCTGAAAACTTACCCACAAGTTCTTTTTCCACTTGTGTTTTGGTTTCTGCTGGAGCAGCTGTCATCCAAAGCACATTCATATTTTCAATATTCTTATTATGCATATATTCACGAATGCAACCTCCAGAAATGAACGTTTTACCACCACGAGGTAATACACCAATCAAGAAACGATTATCCTTTGTAGCACCAATACGATTTTGAATACCTGTAACAATAATATCCTGGTGAAGTTGTAAGTTCAGAGAAGAACTGTCTCTGGCTTGAAGTTTCTTTTTGACACTCAAACAGCGGATTTCTTGCACACGTTTCACCAAGGATTCAAAATTAGGCAAAAGACGTTTGGTACAAGGATCAAAATAACGCCCATCTTCCGCAGGATGTTCTTTGAGATGATTGACACGTTCCACAAGTTTATCAAAAGAAAGAAGAGTTTTTGCAATAGGATCAAATAACTGTCTGCAAAGAGAATCTGTAGCAACTGGAGGGGCTTGCGCAGCAACCGCAACGCGCGTAAAGCGTTTTCTTCCATAACGATTATAGGTAACAGCCGTTTTTCGTTTAGTGGCTGTGGTATTTTTAGGTTTGACGACAGGTTTTTCAAGGAGTTCTTCGAGCACTTTGGGGGTGGTATTATTTTCTGATTTTTCATATAGTGTATTCACATTATTGTCAGTATCATTCTTATTTGGCATCTTTACTATTCTACAGCAGAGATTAAAAATAGCGCTTCAATAAATCTTCTGCATGTTCAATCGCGCCTTCCATCCAGGCTTGGCGAAGCGAAAACGACTCTCCGCACAAATACACAGAAGGAAACTGTTGAGGATCTGGACGATGCGCACGTTTAGATTCCTCTTCCACCTTGTATTGACCAGGTGTCCAGTAGGTACATCCAAAAGTCCATGGGTGTGTTTTAAAAAACGTATAGTCGGGAATCTTGCGTTCAGGAAACATCGTACGTAAATCCTCTAAAATAAACTTTCCCAAGGCTTTTTCTCCTTTACTATCCAAAATCCGCATCATACGTGAAGCATCATCAGCATCAGTATACGAGACCATCGCCACACCTGATGAAGGATCAATAGGTATAAAATAACGTGTTGGGTGTCCAGTGACCACACGAGGAAGACCAGAAAACCATGCTTTTCCTTTCACTACAGGAAAGACACCATAGGTTCGTAACAAAGGACACATGACCACATGCTGAAGCACAGGAAAGTGTCGCGTACTCTCACATTCTTTCAACGCAGCCGAGTGAAGCGCAAGAATACATTTCTTCCCAGAAACTACTTCCTCTGAAAATCCTTCTTTCTTACTTCCTACTTTACAACGAACTTGTACACCACCTTCTTCCTTGAGTTCAATCATTTCATGACGTAAACGTATTTCACCCCCTAATCTTTCATATTCTTTTACCATACCTTCTATAATCGCAGAGAGTCCCTCGCGACAAACAGAATATCCTTCATAAGACCCCATTTCACCACCGTCGGTAAACGAGCGAATGGCAACATCTGCACGCATAACGGAAACTTCAGCGCGATAGGGAAAGTGTTCCAAAAAGGAAACAGCCTTGGATTCTCCAAAAATACTTTTGCAGATTTGTTCCAAGGTATGCGTTGCCAAAAGAGTTGGAGATAAATGTTTGATTTCATGTAACATCACAGCAAACTGCGATTCAAACTCATTGGGATAGCCCTCGGCTTCCGTAGCCCCTTTAGGAATAAACAACTGTTCTGTACTAAGGGCAATAGTATGAAGCCCATATTTTCGGAGTAAGGCATGAACACGATGATGATCGTGAGCAATACGCCCTGCTCCATTTTCCCAATGGTACCCATCTTTTGAATAGGTCACAACACGTCCACCAGTGTATCCATATTTTTCCAAGATACAAGTGCGCTTTCCTTTTTTCTGAAGCGCTATGCCACACGTAAGACCTGCGATTCCTGCACCTACAATAACAATATCATAAGACATTCTTATTTTAGATCATAGGTTTTTCTCACGATTATTTACTACCTTCTCCTCTTAAAGTCTCGGTAATCCAGTGTAACACCTTTTCTGTATCAGAGTTGGCTAATGTGCCCAATATTTTTTTATCTTTAATCACCATAAAGGTTGGAATGCTGCGAATGCCGCAAAAGCCAGGAGTATAATCATTATCATCAATATCGCATTTGTACCAGGCTACAAGGGGGTAGGCACCTACAAGTTTCCCTAAATCTAAGCGCTTACAAGCGCCACACCAGCGAGCAGTAAAATAGACAATGCTGATGGGAGCAATATCTTTACTATCAGCATCTTCACCGCGTCCAATGAGTTTTTCAAACATGGGTTGGCTGTGGAGGAGTATCATCCCTTGGGATGGACTCGGATTCTGGAGGTCTGTCATTCTTCTGTGTCTTCATATTTCGCAACCAACGAACTGCCGAAAGGGAGAAAGCGCCAACCAAGAAAACTCCTAAGGAAAGAAGAAACCAAGTATCTAAGTCTCCTGATGCCATACCACCACCCATTTGTGGAAGACCAGCAGCGGCTTTGAGTTTTTCAGGGTCAGTAAAGGCTTCCAGTTTTCCAGCTACTTTAGTAGCCACTGCAGGAACAGTTCCAGCAAGTTGGGCAACTCCAGTGGCTGCAGTTGTAGCAGCATTTACTGTTTTCTGAGCTTGGTCAATGACTGGTTCTGCTGCACATTTGGCTGCGCCTAACATTTGAGCTATACTGCTTAACCCCAAGGCATCCAAAACAGGCTGTAATAATCTTGTAAAGATAGACCCTTGAGGCTTAGAAGCAGCAGCCACAGCACTGGGTTTCATGACATTTGCAGCCACTTGTTCACTGCCGACAAACCAGGAGAAAGGAATGGGCAAGGTGACACCTTTTTCATACAAACTACTTGGATTGCTGAGCACAGTAAAGAGTTCATAGAGAGAGCCAAGAACAACAAATGGAATGAAAAGTCCAAATAAAAAGATAGTAAAAATAAACTTAATCACACCACCAGAAGTATCGCCGACTAAAAAGTTAGGGATTCCAAAGGGTAAGAAAATAAGTGCCAAATAGAGCATTAAAAAGACAGATGTGAATCGTCCAGATGGAGCAGCAGGCAGATCTGGCGCATCTTGTTTTTCAGGTGGGACAACACCAGTAAAATATTTATATCCAAGACCCGTAGGACCAACAAATGGTCTTGATAATCCGTATTTATTTACATACTCGCGATCACCCAGTACCTGAATAACATCATAAAAATACCATAATCCTAAAGTAAAAATGTTTCCAATACCTTTTTGAAGAGCAGTTTGAGGAGAATGAAATAATAAATGATCGATTCCAAAGAATCCTGTAGGAAGAATAGTCAATAACATTAATACCCAGAAAGGAAATGAAGATCCTTCCCAGTATTCTCCAGAAGTATACTGAAAGGGGTTTTTTGATGTATTTTCAGCAGCCTTGTCAGCCATACTACTTTAGGATGAGATGTTCCTGACTCCAACGGGTAACCGCATATTGAGTTTCTCTTCAAAGTCGGGAGAGAAGCAAGCATGAACGAAGAAGTCACGCGCAGGAATGATTTTTCCAGGAATGAGGATATGTTCATTGGCGCCAGTCATGTGAAATCCTGTAGAATCAAAGTCCAAGATGGCAACGCGTCCACTGGACTGTTGATAGAGTTCAAAATCATAGAGCGCAAATCCCTGAGCAAACATTTCTTTCCAGAAACGAAGGACTTCCGTTTTGAGAAGAGAATCTTGAATCGGCATTGTACCGAGCCAGATGGGTTCACGTGTATCTACCAACCGCATTTCATATTGGGTTTGATCTTCAGAAAGATCAGGAGTATAGAGAACAGTATAGTTCCCTTCTCTGAGGATTTTGTGGGCAAGAGCATGAAAGCGACGCTGGGTGAGAACATCATGAGCTTTGCTTCCACGCTTGGGCTTCTTTACAACTCCAAAAGGAGTTCTAAGGATGCGATGGCGAAGACTTTCATCGTATAAGAGACAATCAGACATTTTTTGAGTGGGCTGCTGGAATGCTAAGCGGCGATCGTTTTTCAATTTTATATGGTAAACAATAATCCGCCAAATCCATCTACAACACGGAATACGTTGTAGTTTGTAGCATAGACACGAGCAGTGCAGTTACCACGTGCAGGTGTTGTTGTCTGATTTGTTGTAATCTGTAAGACAAAACTATCTAAGCGACTGGCATTGATTGTACCGCTGGGCTGCATTTCATAGGGATTAAGAGCAAAACTGTACATATAAAGGAAATCGTCATTCGGTATTACAGGAGCAAACTGCCAAGGTTGTACAAGACGGAAATACCCAGCATCTCTTTCTTGGAAACGATCCAAACCATCTACCTGAATGATTGCAGTGGATAGCAAATCAGTACGTGTTCCCACTTCAGTGACCGATAAACTACTGAAGTTAAACCATTCGTGGTATTGATCCATTTTATCACGTTTAATGACCCAGATGAGTTGACGAATAGGATGATTAAACTCTAAACGAAGAGGAAAAGCAGGAGCTGTGGCTGGGAGACCAAGGGGGGAAGTATATTGTATTTGTTCAATAAGATATTCATGAGCATTACTCACAAAACGACGTCTTTCTTCAACGTCTAAATGGATATAATCTCCCCAGAGTTGCATATTAATGATTTTGGCACTGTTGACTGCAGTGGTGTCGCAGTTAGTATAAAGAGCACCATCCCAGAAAAGTTCTTGAAGAGGTCGCAATGTTATATTAATACGAATAGGGTGATATTGAAGGGCTAACAAAGGCAAATAGAGCCCGGGATTTTTGTTAAACCAGAATCGTAAAGGGATATAGAGTTTGCAAGGACCATAGATCGTAGGTGGTATATATCCGTCCACTTTGCCAATCATATCATAGAATCCAAACTTCTTATCATTTCCAGTGGTTAAGTTGGAATAGATTTCCATCCATTCTCCAGTTTGTTTATCAATCTCTTGTTCACCAACTTCAACAGTGATTTCTTTGATCAATGCATGACCAATAGAGTTTACATACGAAGAAGCAGTTCCATTAGATGCTAACGTAATAGAAGGTAAAGTCACTTCTAAAAAGACCGGACCCAATAAATCACCGCGTCGTGGAATCAAGCAAGAAAGTTTTTTTCCGAAATCTGGATCACCGTCAAAATACATAGGTTGGCTTTCTATAGCAAAGTTTGTATGCCGACGATACACCATTTTGAACCATGTCATTTGTGGATTTCCTGTGAGGAAAACATCTTGTTTCCCCATAGCAACGAGTTGTAAAAGACCGCCGCCTCCTGTCATACTACCTACCTAGATAAATATCTTTCTTATTGGACAGCGCATTTCCGGGATCAGAGCGCTATTTTTCTTCAAATGAAAAATGAACTTGTAAGATAGGACAACACGGGAATATGGACCCTTATACTCAACAAAATCGTTCGCTGGATACGGATTTATTAATCTTGCGAAGCCTCTTCGCATTAGATCCTAATACAAACTTGCCGATCTCAACAAATTATATATTATCTACGGATGGTTTGGGTGGTCTTCTCTGGACAGATCCGCTTATTTTGGGTGGGATTAACTTTCCCATTCTTCAAAGCACAACGATTGGTCTTGGAACGATTGGTTATGTAAGTACTCCTGGTTTGGATTATTCTGTAACCAGTACATCAAAAGGTTTAGGAACCATTAACTATGTTTCCACTTCTTATTTAGCCAATGCCTTGAACTCCACAACAAAAGGTCTTGGAAACTTACAATATATTTCTTCAGCTGCTTTTGATACTTTCTTAACAAGCACAACAAGAGGTCTTGGAACTCTAAGTTATGTCAGTACTTCTACATTAGCATCATCCTTACAAAGTACCACTGCATTTATATTTGATCCTGTACGATATATAAGTTCTGGAAACTTAATCAGCACAACCTTTGGTATCTTAAATAATGTTAACTTTGGTATTACTGTTGAACAAAACGTTAGTACAGTGGCTGGACTGGGAAATGCTGGATATATCTCCACTGCAGGGTTTGTGTCAACATTGCGTTCTACTGTTGGTGGTCTTGGAAATGCTGGATATGTCTCTACAGCAACATTATCCAATGCATTGAATACCAGTTTCCCTTCTACAGTGGCGGGTTTGGGCAATGCTGGATATGTAAGCACAAGTTATTTGGATTCGGCATTTGTCAGTACAAATACTGGTCTTGGAACATCGAAATATGTAAGTGAATCCTACATGATTGCTTATGTTACAAATGCCATTGCCAATAGCGGAACAACAAATAGCAATGTATCAACAACATTCCTTGATGCTGCATTACGCAGTACACTCAATGGTTTGGGGACATTCAGATATGTGAGTTCTTTGTCACTTGCCAGTACATCCGCATATTTCTTAGATCCGTCACGATATGTCAGTACTGGTGCGTTGGTCAGTACCACACAAGGTATCATTGCGGGTCAAACAGGAACATTATCCAATGCTGCCTTGACATCAACAGTGACAGGTTTAGGAACAATACAATATATATCAACTGCCTCCTTACAAAGTACTGTAGCCAGTTTATTCAACACAGCCAATCAAAGTACATTCATTACGATTGATCGCGCTGGAGCAGTCAACGTATATGCCCCACTTACAGTGAACAATGTAGCTGGTGACATCATCTATATCAGTACATTCTTAACATCATCCGTTATGTATTCTGGAACGAATGGAACAATGAGCGGTACTGTCCTTCCAAATCCAAATACAGGAACAGATCTTATTTTCTCAACAGGTATTGTTCCTTTTGCATCATTCTCCAGTTTTATCAATAACAATAGTCGTATTTCTTTGGATATTTTCCCTACATTTGCTTTTACTGAACTCAACACAATGGCATCCAAATCTCTTGTCACACCTATGAGTACTTTTATACAATGTCAAAACTTCCGCATCAGTTCTACCAATACTTCCTGGTTGATCGCTAATAGCAAAACAACAGGGTTTTCAAACTATTTTCAGCAGCAAATCAAGATGAACTTCTTGGGTTCAGACATTATACCTTGTTATACGAGTTCTTATATACTTTATCACTTCTTACCGAATGGTATGACGATTAATCTTGATCCTGGATTGAAAGCCAGTAGTATAACTGTTCGCTATGGTTCTACAAACTCCATATTTGTTTCGGTTCAGAACTACCCATAAAAACACACAATAAAAAAGAATGGCGTCAGCCCGCAGAACTTTTGACACAGATTCCATAACCTTGCGAACAGTGTACGCAAAAAATGGAAATAATACAAATATACCAGCACTTCGTGCCTTGACAGCCGATGGATCGGGTGGAACGTATTGGAGCATACCTTCTTCTTTCGGTACAAGACCTTCATTTAATCAAATCATTACAGATGCTGGCATCTTTACGGCTGATTTATCCTATAACATATTTCGTCTTACTTCCGGTGAAGGCATTGGTATGTCGGCAGGTCCAGCAGGATCCAACCAAACCTATATTTATGCGAAAGCCTTTGGGCAAGTAGATGTCAGTGGTGCAGATTCACTCTATGCCTATTCAAATGCTACTGTGAACCCTGGATTTAAGATAGCTACATCAGGAAGTTTAGCATTACGCACTGATCCACAGCGAAATACGATTTTTATTGATGGTCCCTTAACAAAAACTATTTCTTCTGGATATTATGGGTTTAGTAAAGTGGGTGTTGTACCCACCATTAGCACATTTCAAGCCAGCATTCCCAGTTATTTAACAAACTATTTATTTGCCAACTCTCCCTCTTCTCAAATCACCTTTGCAGGTGTTGGTGATGTTATTCTCAGTAGTTTTTATTCTACAAACACAGTTTACTTTACTGTGAGCAGTTACACAGCCGCGGATTTTGTGGGCATGAGTACAATAGCAAACTCCTTAAACTCCACAATAACGAGTACGTTGAATGGACAATATGTTACCAAATCAGATTTTTCAACAGGAACAGGATCTGTCAGTACAAACAGTTATTCCAATGCATCCAGTGTCACATCAACTATCTATGGTATTTCCAGTTTCTTCGTAACCCAATTTAATATTTTGACAGGTTTAATAAATGCTCGTGCCTTGATCACACAACTTAACTCCAATGTCAACAGTTTCACGACAGCCATTTCCAGTTTTTCAACAAACTACGTCAGTCAAGATCAATATTTAAGTTCAGTGGTAGGCATTCCTAATCAAGTTTCATCCGTCATTACCATTAGTAGTATTTCTTCATTGTATTTCTTTGGAGGAACGTTTTACAACTTTAGTACAGGGTCTATTATATATGATCAAAGTGATGTTTCCACATTGAGCACAGCCACGGGTGCTTCTATTTCAACATCCAGTAATGTCCTTTTTAGAAATATTCAAGGAAACTATTTGAGTACATTTAGTACTGTTAATAACCTTGGAACCATTGGATATGTATCCACAGCATCTTTAACATCAACAACACAAGGTTTAGGTTTAATAGGGTATCTTTCTTCTCCTACCTTAACTTCTACAGTAGCAGGACTTGGAACCTTTGGGTATGTATCTACATCCTTTTTAAATACAACTCTTGCCTCTACAACAAAGGGGCTCAATGATAATTTTGGTTCCTATGGATATATTTCTTCTTTAACACTTCAATCAAGTCTTCAATCTACAACAAAAGGAATCATAGATTCCTTGGGTTCTTTGAACTATATTAGTACTCCTTCCTTCAACTCCACTTTACAATCTACAGTAAGAGGTGTAAACAACTATCTTGGGTTGTTTGGCTACATTAGTGCACCAACACTCGCAAGTTCCTTGGCTTCTACTGTAACAGGATTGGGAACCATAGGCTATACATCAACTTCCAAACTAGATAGTATTCTTCAATCAACATTCCTTGGATTTTTACGTGTTCCTTTTATCTCCACAGCAAGTTTAACGTCTACAACCAATGGCTTAGGAACATTAGGATATTTGAGCACCCCATCATTGGTCAGTACTGTCAGTAGTTTGAACCTGTATTTATCTACTTTGTTTTCTACATCCTTATCGTTGAAATCGTCAATAGCTTACAGTGGTTGTAATGGAAGCCTTGGGGGATATACTGATGGAAATGATCTGTTTTTTAGTACTGCTTATTTTAGTCTTGATCCATTTTCAACCTATATTAAACCTTCTTCTCGTATTTTACTGGATGTCAATGAAAATCTTATTTTCCCACCAGCCAATGCTGGATATGTAGGAGATATAGGAACGATTTCTTCTATTGTTGCATGTGACATATTTTTTATGCAAAATACTTTGATTAATGATAACTTTCTCTATAGACAATCTTTATTTTCAAATACGTATACAAAAAACTTAACCATGCCCTTAGATACAAATTTTATATTGGGCGCCTATACATCTACATTTGGAATCTTACATAGAATCCCACAAGGATATGGTGATAGTAACGTTGGAGGAGGTGGTTTTATAAGTTCCAATCTTCGCATAGCCAACTCACCATTGAACTCCATTTTCGTTACAATCTTAAATTAAAAAGAACGACTAAATAAAAAGAATGGCATCTGCCTCAAGTAAAAAATCACTTGATACAGATTACATAACGCTTCGCAAGGTATTTGCGAGACAATCCGACAACATACCGCCTCCAGGTCAGTATGTGTTGGCAAGTTATGGTGACGGACGAACGTATTGGGCTCAACCCAGTACGCTTGGTATGTTAGCCACATTTAATGAGTTTCAGATGGATTCAAACTCATATATAGGATCAAACAATAGTACATTAACATTTACTGCAGGCACTAATATTCGTTTTAGCACATTTTCAGTATCTTCTTTTCAAATCATAGGAAATCTTTTTCAATATATTGATGTCAGTGGAGCAGATTCTATTTATTCTTTTTCAAATAATCAAGTGAACAATAGAATCAGCTTTGCTACCTCAGGATTTATTTCTACCAGTACAACTGTACCTACTCAAACACTTTTTCTTTTATCTTCTATACGTGATGCTCCTGCCCTTTGTACAAATATAATTTCGTATCAAAGCCTCAAAGTTATCTCTACATTAAAAACGCCTTCCGATACATCACAAGATGAAGGAAATATGATTTATTCAAAACAAGATATTGATTCGTATCCTGTACTTTCTGGATACAAAGATTTTCTCTTCCAAACAAATGCCTACCCAACAGTGGCTGGCATTCAACTCTCCAGCTATTCTGCTCGTGACTTTCTTGGAATAAGTACAAGCCTTGCAACTTCTTATTTATCAACATTGTCAACCATTAGCAGTATTTATACATCAAAAGATATTTATTCCACGGCTTTGACCAGTTTATCTACAACAGAGTATAGATACTATTCAACAAACGTATCCACTACTATTGGATTTTCCAATGAAACGCAGTTGACCTACAATCAAAAGTTTGGAGACACCATGGCGCGCGCGACGATTATTCAACTCAATGATCAGTTTGGCTTGCTGAATACTGGTCTTTCTACAGTCTCCACTTATAAAACACCAGTGTATATCATGATTTCTGCTAATAAAAGCATCATTGATAGTTTCTCTACTCCTACCTCTATATCAACATCAACTTTCTATAACTTTGGCGCTGGAAGTATTTTTAACTTTAGAGTCAATGGGATTCTTGCAGTCTCTACGCAACTTTCCACTCTGAGTACAGCAGTGGGAACAAATATTACTAACTATGTTAACTCTCTTACAAACTCCAATGCTAACTTCATTGTCAGTACAACCAGTACATTCAATCAGTTAGGATCTATAGGGTATATTTCTTCTCTTTCTGTTCAAAGTACTCTTCAGGGTCTTGGTACGATCTCCTATGTATCAACACCCAGTTTAATCAGTACTGTTTCTGGAATGGTTCAGTATTATCCTAATTCTATTCAAGTTCAATCTTCCTTTGTATCTACAACAGCAGGATTAGATCCATCTATACTTTCTTCCTTAACATTACAATCTTCAATAGTATCAACTGTATTTGGAATGCAAACTCAACCTGCCTATACTTACATTAGTTCTGCGGGGCTTCAAACAGGTATTGTTTCTACCACAAAAGGATTGTTTGACTATGCAGGAACAAATTCATATATATCATCTTTGACTTTAGCCAGTACATTGATTTCTACATTTTCATCTTTGAGTCTCTATCCAAAGGAACAAACTATATTCTCATCTATTAACTCCACTATAAATGGATTGACATTTGTATCAACACTTTCTCTCCAAAGTACTCTAGATGGTTTAACAAAGCTAAACTATTTTACTCAAAATGATTTGAACAGTACAGTGGATAGTTATTACAAAGTGATTAAATGTTTTGAAAGCACAATCGTTTTATCTGAAGACTTATTCGGTCAACAAGTTACGATGTCAAATACCTTTGCCAGTGATGGAAGTGATATTTATACTGGATCATCCAACCAATATTTTAGTTCTTTCAACTTTACTTCTTTAGCAGGATATAAACCTCTTATTCAAACAGCAAGTTTTGTGAACTTTGAGTATACACCTGCACTTTTTTTTACACAATCTCCAGTAAGTTTGACTCATTATAATAATATTTCAACCGCTATTCAAATTGGTAGTGTATTTTATCATGGGACATTGTTCCGCGAGAGATTTATGACAACAAATTCAAA
>JACCDG011320705.1_pt1 | contig 14620 bp, 11 predicted proteins | sample 7442471 | NCBI WGS metagenome assembly JACCDG01 (sample SAMN15323444, study PRJNA562643) | freshwater metagenome | isolation source: river surface water | place: USA:Blue River Watershed | collected 2017-08-17
AGCAAGGACTGGTGGATGGTTGATGGAGTCTGAAGCATAAACAACAGGATCTGCAGCAAAAGATGGTAGTAGCAAATCAATTTCTTCAGCAACTGTACCATTCACATAGATAGCCATCTTCAATGCCTTCACTGCTGATGAACTGTCGACAAGATCAATCAAAAAGTTCGCATGGTTCACCACATCGGAAAGACTTGTCACTGTCAGGCCATTCTTTGAAAGAAAATCTTTCACAATGGCAGTGCTAAGGATGGAAAAAGATTGTCCTGATATTGTCCCATTATTTCCACCAACAAGAAGTAATTTGGAATTATCTGTGAATTGAAAGTTCACAGGAACTTGGCTTGTAGTTCCTGTTCCGCTGGCGCCCCATCGGAAGAATTTGATCGAAACGGTGCTGTCATCAACTCCATAAGTTAAGGATGGAATTTTGGCTCGCATGTAGCGCATCACTGTGGATCCCGAGGGGCCAACAAAGCTCATCAAATTGATGGTCGCATTGGTCCCAACTTTTTGATTGCAATAGGCTGTTGTATTGGTGCTACTTCCAACAGGAAGGCCTCGAGCCACGGCTTCTTCTAAAGTTGATGAGTAGCCGCTATCTGTAGTATTCGCGATTTTACTTTGTCCACAACTGATCAGAAATGCACTGATCAGAAGTAAGCTTGTCATTAAAAGTTTTTTGTATGTCGTTAGATTTGTTTTCATAACACCCTCTTTTCTACTTTGTTCTTCTTATCTTGTTAAAGAAGCAAGAGGCATGCCATGGACTAACTTGAGTCGGTAAAATAGTATAATAAAATTAGATAGATAGCTTGTTTCTTAATGAGATTTCATGAGTCCTGTCTCGAAGCAAAACAGGGGGTGTCAAGAGCATGGTCACAGGTGCGCAGATTGGCGCCCCTGTGCAAGCAGTTGTCAGTTTGTGACTTCTATTTTGTTTCTTTCACAAAGCCGTGCGAGTCGCGGAAAGCAAGAATGGTTTGCAGGTCTTTTAAAATCACCTTCTCATCTTCGTGCAAAATCATGATAGATCCTGGCGAATCAAAAAGATCCGTTGTTGGCTCCATGAGTTTTCCTTGAACGAATTGAGGGTGCAAAGACATGCTGTAAAAGCTGGGCAATTTTTTGATAAAATCAAAGCTGGCAACATCCATGTAACCTGTTTTGCTGGATCGCAATTGAATCACGTAAGCGTTTTTTTTCAATTGATATTCCCGAGGAAGTTGTTTGAACTTACCAGGGTTTAAAATGGATTCCACAACAGATTCAACCTGATTGCGGGCGCCAGCCATAGCAGAAATCACTTGGGCTCCACCACCATAAAGTCGAGCGCCAACTTCCACCAAGCGAGGCTCACCGGCAGAATTAAAGCGAATTTCAAAGTGTGTGGGGCCATTTTTAATTTCTAAAGCATGGGCAATTTGCATGGCATATTTGATCACTTTGCGCATGCGAGTATTATCAATGGGGATGATGCGATCATAGTTGTAGAATGCAACACCGGTGGATGCCAATTTCGTCTTGTTGTACTCCCAGACATCTGTCACCACAGAAAATCCATCTCGAGAAACCAATTGCACCGCGTACTCAGGTTCGGCCAAATATTCCATGATCAGAACGCGAGTATTGTGGTGGCCAAGAGCATTGGTTTCACCTAAGACTTCATAAAACTTTTGGCGAAACTCTGCTTCGTTGTGAACGATGTAGACACCATCCTGACCGGCGCTGTTATTCGGCTTTAAAACCACTGGCCAAAGACCATGTTGTTGACGCCATTGAAGAGCTTCTTCCACAGTGCTGGTCAAGGCCTGCTCAGGAACGGGGATTCCTTTTTTTCGGGCAATTTCATGCATCAAAAACTTTTCTCGACGAGCCGAAGAAAGATGCAAAGAATTGGCATAGGGAAGTTTTAAAAAGTCATTCAATTCGTCTTGAATGGGAACCCCATTTTCAACTCCTGCCAAGACAAGCGAAGGATTTAAATCCTTAATTTTTTGACGAACATCAGGATCCGACCAAACAAAAACTCCGTCGTATTCAAATGAATTCGATCCTTTGGCATAATCTGGGCGTACCTGTGAGGGGAGAACATGGTAAACGCGATAACCCAAATCACGAAAGATTTTATAGTACTGGAGGGAGGATGAATAGTGTTCTGCAAAGACCACGGCAGGCCTTTGCTTGCCATCAAAAATAACATCGCAGGACAACTTTTCGGAAGTTGCCCATGTCTTCAGGCCACCCAGCAAAGCTAGGGTCATCATCAAACGACTGAAACGGACTATTTTGTGCTGAGTTATTTTTTTCATCGTGAAAAGTTTGTAGACGGTTTTTTTTCAGAAATCACGAAAAATTTACGTCCAAGTATAAAAAAGAAGGCTGAGGAACGGTTTCATGAGATAAATTTATTTTTCAGAATAAGTGAAGGATCGTCATGTCTTACTGCTTGCCGCCGAAAAATTCAGAGAAGAAAAATGGATTTTCCAAAGTCCAAGAGCTGCTTTTGGCTGTGGGAATTCTTTCCTTTCTTTTTTGTGGTCAAACATTGCAGGCTGGAAGTTTTTCGTCGCGCTGCGAATTGTTGTGGAGTTCATTTTCTCAGCAACAGAAACTTCAGACCCTCATTGAATACTTCGAAGAAATCCCGGCGGCGGCAGCTAAGCAGCCAGCAAGGCTTCGTCGGATTTTAAAACTTTGACGATTTTGCTCGATAGCTTTTCTGCCAACTGCAGACTTGCTTTGGAGTGAATAGATTTATCTCCAAATCCCATCAACATGGCCACAACGGTGTCTTGTAAAATCACGGGTGTGATCGTGATATGATCAGGAACCTCTGTTTGATTCCAATCATCAAAGAACTTTTCATTGATATCATTCAGAACAACATAACCATGATAGGGTTTTTTTGTTTTGCTGACGATGCGAAAAATACTTGGAGTCATTAACGAAAGAGCTTGGACTTGAGAGGGAACCATAAAGTTCTTGTCCCACTTCCAAGGAATGGCTTTATTTTGACTCACTTTTAAAAGAAGTCCTTTTTTGTATTGTCCATGCAAATCTTCAAACAGATCTTGCATAAAAACATCAAAATCCGTGGCTGGAGCATTTTTTGTGATCGAAGATTCAGCATGAGAGTCCAGAACAATATCATTGGCTGTTTTTTCCGACAGATCATCTGTTTCTGCTGTGTTCTGCGGCACAGAATCTTTGCTCTGCCAGAGGGAAAGGTCCACCGTTTCTTTGTTGGCCTTCGTGGGAATGGAAGACATGGACTCAAAATCTGGTTCAAAACTTTGATGCTCTTGATGAGCCGCCTTGGAAGGAGTTGTGAGCATGGGTAATTCCAGAAGACCTGGATCTTGTTTGCTTTCGTTCGCTTGCAGATCTTCGGATTTGTCAGAATCTTCTTCAAGCTCTAAGGCATCCGTTGGCGCCTTCAGCAAATCAGCAGATGACGTGTTTTGCAGCTGATAATGATTCCACAGTTGCTCTAAAACTTCAGTACTTCCGTAAACAAAAACGATTCCAGGGCTTGGAAGAGCCGTCTCGGGCGGCAAAAGTCCGACAACATACAGGCTTCCTTCCCAAAAGCTGACCGGCAGAAACTCTGGGGTCCAAGGATGATTTTGTATCCTGTGCTGCAGGGCTAAATTGGCAGCAGGCATTTGCCCCTCAAGAAAGGAATCTCGAAGGAAGGCATGGGGGTCTTGAGATTGGGCCCAGTCCATAAAACTGAAGATTCCAATGTAACCTTTTTTCAAGGCCCAGAACAAAAGAGATTCCTGGCGTGGTTCGCTTTGATACCACGTCTCGAGATCCCCAAGTTCTTGTTGGAAACGATCTTTCCAGGACATTGTTTTCATCAAGTTCTGTATCGGAAATCTTTGGGAAAAATAAAGAGTTCCTGTGACTTCCTAGATGAAGGACCAGCTTTTCCATTGTGTTTTTCTAGACCCTGTGCTAGATACCCGCCCAATGGCAAAATTTATGAAGTCCCTGGCGGCGTTTCCTCATCGTCATTACTTCGATCATAACGCCACAACACCTGTTTGTGACGCTGTGATGGAAGTCCTTCCGGATGCTCTCCTTCACTGGGGCAATCCTAGCTCCATCCATTGGGGAGGACGTGGGTCGAAGACCTTGCTGCGAGAATCCCGACAAGCAGTGGCTCAATCTCTGAATGTCAGTCCATTAGAAATCGTTTTTACAAGTGGTGGGAGTGAGTCCAATGCCTGCATTTTGCAAGGACTGGTCAAGGAATTTCAGCACTCTTCTCGTTGTGAAATTTTATCGACGCGTTTAGAGCATCCCAGTGTTTTAAAAAATCTTTTAGATTTAGAACAACAAGGTTTTCATATTCATTGGGTTCCCGTTCATCCTGATCGTGGTTTGGATTTGGAGTTTTATCAAAATGCTTTGTCTGAAAAAACAGCCTTTGTGACATGCATGATGGCCAACAATGAAACCGGGATGATTTTTCCTTTGGAACAGATGATTTCCATGGCTCATCAGGTAGGAGCTTTATTCCATACGGATGCCGTGCAGGCTTGGGGAAAAATTCCTTTGGATTTTCAAAAACTACCTGTGGATTACGCCAGTTTTTCAGGTCATAAGTTTTACTCGGTGAAGGGTTCTGGATTTTTATTTGCACGTCGTTCTCGTCCTTTTCATAGCTTGATTTTAGGTGGCGGCCAAGAACGTCATCGTCGTGGTGGAACTGAAAATACAATGGGCATTGCGGCCTTGGGGGTTGTGGCTTCCATGGCCTCTGAAATCTCCCTTCAGTCGGATCGACTTGGAAAACTGAGAGATCTTTTTGAATCGGAAGTTGAAAAATTAATTCCCGATGTGCACTGGACGTCTCGATCTTTATCTCGACTGAAAAATACGTCTCATTTGTTGATTCCAGGTGTGGATGGAGAAACTCTTTTGATGAGCTTAGATATGAAGGGTTATGCCGTCAGTACAGGTGCCGCATGTAGCAGTGGAAATCCTGAACCAAGTCCCGTCCTTTTGGCTTTGGGAATGAGTCGTTCGCAAGCTCAACAAAGTTTGCGAGTGTCTTTGGGGTGGGGCAATACCGAGCAGGAAGTTTTGCAATTTGCGGAGGTTCTTCAACAGGTGGTTTTACATTTGCGACAAATTTCTCAATACGTATCGACAGACAGCAGGAGGTTTCATGAACTTCAACCTTGAAAAGAATTCGTCGTCACAAAATTCAACAGAAAAGAAAAAACGTGTTTTAGTTGCCATGAGTGGTGGAGTCGATAGCTCTGTTGCTGCCGCTTTACTTGTCCAGCAGGGTTATGAAGTTGTGGGCGCGACGATGCAGGTTTGGGATTATTCGACCTGTGATATTGAAGAGGGGAATGGATCTTGCTGTTCCAGTTTAGATGTGGATGATGCTCGGTCCGTTGCGGATCGTTTGCAAATTCCATTTTATGTTTTGAATTGTGAAGCGAAGTTTCGAGCTTCTGTGATTGATCCTTTTATTGAAGATTATTTGCAGGGAAAAACTCCGCTTCCTTGCGTGAATTGCAATACCTTTTTGAAGTTTGATCATTTGATTCAAAAAATGAAGGAATTGGAATGTGACTACTTGGCAACGGGTCACTATGCTCAGGTTCATCAAAAAGAAAATGGCGAACATGTGATTGTGACCAGTGAAGATGATTGGAAGGATCAAACTTATTTTCTTTTCACTTTGGATCCCGCGATTGTCCCGAAATTACTTTTTCCCATTGGTCATTTGAAAAAGCCCGAAGTGCGTAAGATTGCGGAACAGCAGGGACTTGTGCGTGTGGCGAAGAAGAAAGATTCCACAGGAATTTGTTTTGTTGGTGATCAGGGATATCAGAAGTTTATGGAAACTCAGGTGCTAGATTCCAAGCTGAAAGCCTTAGGTGGGAAAATTCTGCGTTATCCAGGTGGTGAGTTGATGGGGTATCATCCGGGCATTCACCATTTTACTTACGGGCAAAGCAAGGGATTGGGTTTAAGTCATCATGAAAAACTTTTTGTGGTGAAAATTGATGCGGCAACAAAAAACGTTTGGATTGGGGATGAGCAGTATTTGTACCAACCCAGTCTGGAATTGACTCAGGTTCATTTTTTGGCAGGAGTTCAGCCTGGAGAAAAGTTAAATATCAAAATTCGTTATCAACACAAAGGTGCTGCGGGTATTTTAGAAAAAGTCGATGACGGAAACTACAAAGTTCAATTTGATCAACCTCAGAGAGCCGTGACCCCTGGGCAGGCTGCTGTCTTTTACAGAGACAAAGAACTCTTGGGTGGAGGATGGATTCTATGAAATTTCAAATGCATACATTTGGATGCAAAGTGAATACCTATGACAGTGGTCTGATGCAAAAAAAATTGCATGAAGGTGGTTTTACTTCTGCCGACAAAGTCTTGACAGGAAATCCTGCCCCACAAGGACAAATTCACGTTTTAAATACCTGTGCGGTGACCGCAGAAGCGACGAAAGAAGCGGTTCGTTTGATTCGACGTTTGAAAAGCAAGGACCCCTTGGCCACGGTGGTGGTGACGGGGTGTGGAGCTCAAGTGGATACGGGGGCTTTTGATAGTTTGCCGGGAGCAGATCTTGTTGTTGCGAACTCTCATAAATCTCAGTTGCCGACTTTGTTGCAGGATTATTTCAAAGGGAAATTGCAGGGAAAAACATTCAAGTCCAATATTTTTAAAAAAGAAGAATTGGAATTGGATGGTGGGCAGGAAAAAGAGCACACGCGAAGTTTTTTAAAAATTCAGGATGGGTGCAATAGTTTTTGTACTTACTGTGTGATTCCCTATGCTCGTGGAAAAAGCCGCAGTATTCCTATGCGTGAATTGGTCAAAAACATCCAAGGACTTTATGAATCTGGTGTTCAAGAAGTTGTTTTAACGGGCATTCATATTGGGGATTACGAAGACGAAGTTTTAGGGCAAAAAAAATATTTAGAAGATTTGGTCGAAGAACTTTTGTTGAAAACAAAAATGCCTCGATTTCGTATCAGCAGTCTTGAACCCAAAGAATTGAGTGATCGCTTGATCCAGCTTTATCAGGATCCAAGATTGTGTCCTCATTTTCATATGAGTATCCAAAGTGCCAATACAGAAACACTGACAGCGATGAAAAGAAAATACACGCGGCAGGATGTGATGGATGCTCTTTTGAAAATTCAAAAAAATATTCCAGGCGCCTATGTGGGAATGGATGTGATTGTTGGTTTTCCCACAGAAACAGAGGAACAGTTTGCTGAGACTTATCAGACTTTAAATGAACTTCCTTGGACGCGTTTGCATGTTTTTCCCTACAGTGAACGTTCAGGAACAAGGGCCGTGCAGTTGGGTGACATGGTGTCGTTAGCAGAAAAACAATCCCGAGCGCGTCGCTTAAGAGAATTAAGTACGGAAAGATTTTTATCTTTGCTGAACCAACAGGTGGGTTCCGTGAAGGATGTTTTGATTTTGAAAAAACCTTCCAAGGGGACCCACGGTTTGACCCGTGATTATTGGCCCGTTTTTATTGAGGGTTTGAAGACTGAAGATTTTATGAATAAAGAAGTTCGCGTGAAAATTCGCGCGGTGGTTGAAAACGAACGTCTGTCCCAAGAGGGACATCTGGTAGGTGAATATGCTCCATCAAATTGAGGCTTTAGAAAGTCGGTTGGGATATGTGTTTGAAGATAAGGATCTGGCGAAGATTGCTTTGACACATAAAAGTTTTTTCTATGAATCCCAACACCAAACAACGGGACACAATGAGAAATTAGAATTTCTTGGGGATGCGGTTTTGGATTTGGTTTTAAGTGAATTGTTGATGGAAAGTTTTCCTGAAGATGGAGAAGGAAGTCTTTCTAAAAAACGCGCAAGCCTTGTGAATGAAGGTGTTCTTGCTGGAGTTGCCAAGGCCATGGATCTTGGAAGTTTTTTGATTCTTGGCAAAGGGGAAAAAACAACAGGGGGATATAATAAACCTCGATTGTTGGCCTCTGCCGTAGAAGCCTTGTTGGGAGCGGTATTTTTGGATGGTGGTTTTTCCGAAGCGCGAGATCTGGCTCGACGTTGTTATGAGCCTATATTGAACAATATGAATCCTGAACATGATTACTTCATGGATTATAAAACACGTTTGCAAGAAGTGATTCAAAAAGAAATGAAAATGACTCCGACTTATGAGTTGAAGCAAGAAATTGGCCCTCCCCATGATCGTTTATTCGAAGTGGCTTTAAAAATTGGAGAGCATATTTTAAGTTATGGACGGGGTCGTAGTAAAAAACAGGCCGAACAAGAGGCCGCTCAAAAAGCACTAGAGTCTTTAACAAAAGACGAGGAGGCCGAATGTTAAAAGTAGGATACATTGGATTGATCGGGATGCCCAATGCGGGAAAAAGTTCTTTATTGAACCGCTTAGTGCAGGATAAGATTTCCATTGTGACAGACAAACCACAAACGACACGTCGTCGCGTTTTAGGTTTGGTTTCCACACCCACATCCCAAATGATCTTTGTGGATGCTCCGGGAATCATCGGTGCAGACCATGGCTTGAATGCCTTCTTGGAAAAAGAAGCCGAAGAGGTCATGGCGGACAGTGATGTGTTGGTCGCAGTCCTGAGCTTAAAGGAAAAAGAAAAAACAAATATCGTGAAAGTTTTAGATATGGTCAGCACCAAAGGAAAAAAATGGGCTGCTGTCGTGACACATTCTGATTTGCAAGAGTATGCACGTCGCCTTCCCATTATTGAAGAAATGGTGACGTCTCGTGGTGGACGTATGTGGGTCATTGAACCTTTACGTCAGGAAAAACAAGAAAACTTGGATGAGATGTTGGCGACATTGACCGAGTGGTTGCCAGAATCTCCGCAACCTTTTTATGATCCAGAGTCTTTGACTCCCCATTCTGTGCGAGATATCGCGGCAGAAATTATTCGTGAAAAAGGTTTTGAAAGTTTGCATCACGAACTTCCTTACAGTTTGGCTGTGCGAATTGAAAAGTTTGATGAGAGCAGTCCCACATTGACGAAAATTTATGGGCACATCATGGTTTCTCGAGAAAGCCATAAATTGATTGTGATTGGATCCAAGGGATCAACCATTAAAAAAATTGGCACTGAATCCAGATTGGCTTTAGAAAAGTTATTGCAAACCAAAGTCTTTTTGGATTTGAAAGTGATCGTGCGAGAAAATTGGATGGACAACCAACGTATGATGCAAGAGTTGGGTTATTTCCATCCAAAAAAAGATAAATCTTCAGTGGCAGAAAAGGCCAGATAAGAGGCAAAAATGGAAATCACAATTCTTCCCAAAGTGGCCGTCATTGGCCGACCCAATGTTGGGAAAAGTACCTTGTTCAATATTCTGACGGATTCTCGCCGTTCTGTGGTGAAGAATCAACCGGGTGTGACAAGAGATATTATTTTTAAAAGCTGTGAAGTCTGGGGAAAGCAATTTGATTTGATTGATACAGGTGGAATCACGGAAGCTCATGATACATTTTCACAAATGATTCGTGAACAGGTTTTGGATTTTTTGGATACGGTGGATTTCTTATTAGTTGTGATGGATGGTCGAGCGGGATTATGCGCTGAAGATCGTGAAATTATGCGTATTGCTCAAAAATCAAAAAAGCCATTTTTACTTTTGATCAATAAGATCGACAAAGCCCATGAAGAAGAACTTTTGAAAGCTGAATTTTATGAATTCACATCCGACATTGTGGGCTGTTCCTTTGAACAACGTCGTGGAGTTTCTGATATTTTGGAATGGTTGCATGTACATTTGCCTGCACAAAAAACAGAAGTGAAAGAAGGCATGAACATTGCCATCGTTGGAAAACCCAATGCGGGGAAAAGCAGTCTTGTGAATTGTCTTTTGGGTGAAGATCGTATGCTTGTCAGTTCGATCGCTGGAACGACTGTGGATTCAGTGGATACTCCTTTTATTTTTAATGGCAAACAGTACACTTTGGTAGATACAGCGGGTTTACGAAAGTCAGCTCGTCGGGAAGAGGATATTGAAATTATCGCTTCTTTCAAATCGATGGAAGCCATTCGTAAATCTGACATTGTCTTATTGGTTGTGGATGGAACGATGGGGCCCACCGAACAAGATGCAAAAATTTTAGAAGCCATCACGGATCAGCACAAGGGAATCATCCTTGTTGCGAATAAAAGTGATTTAGGTTTTAAAGAAGTTGAAGAATATAAAAAAGTATTCCGTGAACAAGTGGCAAGAACCTTTCATTTCTACCAAGATTTGCCAGTGGTTTTTACAAGTGCAAAAACTGGAAAAGGGATGGATGATCTGTTGCAAGCGATCGAATGGCTTTCTGAAAAATTAGTTCAGCGTATTTCAACACCTGATCTGAATGACTTTTTCTTTGAGACCATTCGAAAAGCACCAGCTCCTGTGTATGGTGTGCACAATGTGAAATTTTATTATTTAACTCAGACTCAGCAGACGCCTCCGTCCTTCATTGCTTTTGCGAATCATCCCGATGGTGTGGATAATTCTTATCGTCGTTTTTTAATTAAGAACATGAAGGAAAAATTTGATTTGTGGGGAGTTCCTTTACGAGTTTTTGTTATGAAGAGCAAAGGCAAAAGGGATTGATCGCATGAAACAAACCAGGGGAGTTTGGCGCACACGATTTGGTTTTTACTTGGCAGCGGTGGGGTCCGCTCTGGGGCTTGGGAATTTGTGGCGCTTTCCCTATGTGGTTGGGGACAATGGTGGCGGGGCCTTCGTTCTTCTGTATTTGACTCTGGCATTGATTGTAGGGACTCCTTTGTTGATCGGTGAATTGCTGATTGGGCATCGAACGGGAAAAAGTATTCTTGCTGCCACTCGAGACATCAATGCTGTTCGAGGTCGTCGCGCGGTGAGGTGGATGGGTCGAGCTGCCTTTGTGGTGGGATTAATTGTTCTAGCTTATTATGCCGTGATTTCAGGATGGGTTCTGCATTTCTTGACTCAATTTCTTGTTGCTCTTTTGCAGCCAGAAACCTTGATGGAAAAAACTTCTTTATCGACATTGTTACATAATGGTTGGTTGCAAATTTTATTAGCCAGTGCCCACTTGTTAGTTTGTGTGGTGGTGGTTTCCAGAGGAGTTCAAGAGGGACTTGAAAAGTGGATTGGTTTAACACTGCCCTTGTTTATAGTGATGACTTGTTTTCTTTTATCTCAGTCGTTAAGCTTACCAGCAGCAGGGCAGGCTTTAAGATTTTTATTTTACCCTGATTTTTCAAGACTGACTTTGTCTTCTTTGTCTTCAGCCATAGGGCATGTTCTTTTTTCATTGAGTGTGGGCTTTGGTGTGATGGTGACTTTTGGTAGTTACTTACATCCCAAGGATCATGTTCCCATAGCTGGGTTTCGAGTGGCCGTCGTCGATACGATTCTTTCCTTTGTTGCTGGATTGTTGGTTTTTCCTATGGCTTTGCAAGCATCGGGGACTCCATTGAATGAACCTGTTTTATTATTTGAAACCTTGCCCCGCTTTTTAGCATCTATGCCAGGGGGTGTTTACGTTGGCTTGATTTTTTTCCTTTGTCTGTATTTTGCAGCTTTAGGTGCTAGCATCGGAATGTTGGAAATGGTCGTGTCCAACGGAGTCGACTTGTTGAAAGTTTCCAGAAATACTTCCGCATGGGGAGCTGGATTTTTAGCTTTAATTTTTGGAATTTTACCAGCCTTATCCAGCAGTGTTTTAATGAATGTTCGAGTTTTTGGATATGGTCTTTTGGAATTCTTGGATAGTCTTTTGATCAACTGGGGGCTTCCTTTGGTGGGGCTAGGAACATGCTTTTTCTTGGATCGCTATTTTCATAAGGAAGAATTTGAAAAAGAATTTTTTCACCGCGAATCGATCACCAGTTCCATTCTTTTTCCATTTTGGCAAAAAGCCATTCGTTGGGTGATACCATCGCTCATTATTTTAGGATTTATTTTAAGACTTTGCCATGCTGTTATTTCAAAATAAAGAAGGAAGAGATTTCTTTATGATGAATGTTCGAATGAAATTCATTGAAAATTGATCATGATTAAATTGATCAAAACTAATTCAAGGTCCATTGCAAACGAAATTGCCAAAGAGAACTTTTCCATTCTCCACTGGATTGACGACTGAGAATATTTTCATGGGAAAAGCTGATTTGAAAATCTTCTCGATTTCCATAACTGATTCCAGTTCGAAGATAGTGCCCCTGACCTGAATCACTTTCTGAACTGCTGATCTGATGAATGGAGCCACCTGATTGAAATTGAAATTTATCTCCAATGGGTAGCGCAAAATCGTAACGTAGCCCCTTTGATTCGACCCAGGTGGGACTCCAATATTCGTTCAAAGTTTTTTGATATTGCGTGCGCTCAAATCCTGGTCCAATCCAAAACCAAATCGGAGAAAGAGAAATTCCATATTTCCAGTCCAAATCCAACTTTTTTCGTTCATTATCATCAGAAAGCCAAAGACGTTCAAGTTTGATTTGAAGTTTAGAATCCTGAGAAGTTTTCAAGGACCAGCTTGGATGGAAGGACCATCCTGTCTGAGACTGCATCCAAGAAGAGGTTGCAAGTATCCATTCCGAAGCCAGATGTTTTTTGAATTGAACTTGAAAGTCTGAGTCTTCTGTATGCCATAAAAGTTGGGCCTCACCCGTTCCAATGGTTCGAGAAGATGAAGTTTCATTTTTTGATTCAGCAAGACCGATTTGAAATTGTGTTTGAAATGATTTGGAGTATTTCCATATAGCGTCAGTAGAAAATTCTCGTACAGAATAGGAAAACGAGTTTTGAGTTTTCTTAGATTGTGCATAGGTTACTGCAAAGTCAAAAAAATAGTCAGGCTCTGAATTGTAAGGCCAGCTCAGGTCGCTCAAAATATGTGGACTGACGAATCGCAGTTGATCTGATTCCCAAAGATCGGAATCAGATCCTTTTGAAATTTGAATATTGAAAGCTTGAATTGGGATTTTTTTTGATTCTTGAGAAATATGGGAAATGGATTCTTCAGCATGGACCAAAAAACTACATAGAAGAATCAGGATTTTAAAAAGAAAAGAGTGTTTCATCGCGCATCTCCAGCGGATTGATCTGCGTGAAAAATATTTGGTTGTTTGTTTTCTGGAACTGAATATTTGTAAAGGAACAGCCCTTTGTCCTGGGAAAGAAGAGCAAGATCACTTTGTTCTTTCAATTGAAGCGTCGACCAAAAGTGAAATTCCTTCTGAATGGAGTTGGATTCCAATTGAATCTGTAATCCAGTATCAGGAAGATAGGATAGTTGAGTTGATGCTTGGCCTTGCATATCTATGACAACATCTTCAATGGAATAGATCTGATTTGAATACGATGATTTAAGTTCTTGAATCATCGCAAGAAAATATTGGAATTGAGGTTCCTTTCCTAGATATTCTGGATCAAGTACTAGCACAGCATGGCCTGATTCCATCTTTGTTTGTTCTAGTTTTTCTTTCAAATAAGCAATGAAATCTTCATTGGTAGAAATTTCTTTTTTTAAAAGAATGTTTTTAATTTGAAAATCTTGAGTCGGAATATAGTAGAAATTTGATGTCAATGGGACAGGTTGTCTCCAGCTAAAATCATCTTTTCCAAGAAGATACAAAAAATGATTTTGTTGGACTGCAGTAACAAGATCCCAGGTGAATTGATTTTGTGGGAATTGAAAGCCTGCAATTTTTTTTCGACTAAAGGCTTCAAAATTTTGTCGTGACTCTTGAATTTTTTTAAATACGTCTGGGACTGCAAAGTGAATAAGATTTTCTTTTTGTACGGATTGAGAACCGTAACCGATCAAATCCGAAGCAGGAAGTAGAGCTGGTCCATTTTCTAACATTGTCTCAGAATTCAGAAAAACAGTGAATGGCATTTTTTCTTCGTTAAGTTTTTGCTGCATTCTTGGAATGAACTCAGCTCCATCGTTTCCCGTGATAACGATGGAAATGGGGAAGTCTTTCGTTTTTTGCCACTTTGCATGCTTGAGTGTGTGTGATTTTGAAAGATAAAGAAAAGTTTGACTCCAAAATAAATCTTCCAAGGATCCGTATTCAGGTTGGATGTTGGGTAGAAGATTGCTCCAGATCCATCTTTGATTATTATGCATCCAAGCAGCAACATAAGTTTGCTTGTTTTTAACGTCTTTCCAGCTGGCCAAGGGTTCTGTGTTGGAAGTTAGTCTGCAGTGACTAGCCTGGCGCAATTGAAGTGTTGTATGAGATGGTAAACTCCAAGGAATAGGTAGAGAACTGTCAACTCTTACGAGAGGTATTTGAACTGTTTCAGAAATCATGGCAGAGGATGGGCAAGAAATATTTTCTAGTAAAGGTCCTGTAAAAAGAATTCCTACTCCTAATTCTCTTAAAGCTTTTAGTTTTTGATGTTCAGAGACAGAGATTTTTCCAGTGCTAGGTAAAATAATCACATCTCCTGGATTTGCCTGCGGAATGCTTCGAGAGTCATAAACACGCAAGCCTAGTGATTTGAGGTAAGTTAGCCATGTTTGATGTTCTCGACGGGAAGTCGTTGAATTTTGAAAAATATAAAATCCTGAGGATCTTAATTGATCTAAATTGTTCTCGGTCTGATGGGTACTGAT
>JACCDG011400106.1_pt1 | contig 14620 bp, 4 predicted proteins | sample 7442471 | NCBI WGS metagenome assembly JACCDG01 (sample SAMN15323444, study PRJNA562643) | freshwater metagenome | isolation source: river surface water | place: USA:Blue River Watershed | collected 2017-08-17
TAGACGGAGGTTTGGCCATGCGCTCCACCAGCGTTACTATTACTACCAATAACCAGGTGGTAACGGTGGGCAACAGAAGTTATATACGTTTTGTTTCCGATAATTCAGGAACCGGAAAAATTGTGAAACTTACTCAGGGGCTACAGGAAGGTCAGGTACTGGTAATTGAATATACCGGTACCAATGCTTCGGCTTATCTTAATGATGATGATACCCTGAGTGGTGGTGGCAATATCCGTTTATCCGCAAACATGACATTAGACCAGTACAATTCCATTACCCTCATCTGGAACGGTACCGACTGGATTGAAACCGCCCGCAGCAGCAATTAATTTTCACAACCATGAATAAATTAATGCTTGCCTTGCTGCTGGCCAATATAGCCCTGAGTGGCTATCTGCTGGTGGATAAGTTGAACCGCCCGAAAATAGCCTATATCCGTTCTTCGGAATTGGTCTATGGCTATCTGGGTATGCAGGAAGCCCAGCGGGAGTTTAAGGAAAAATCGCAGCGCTGGAGGGCCGGAAGCGATAGTTTACAGGCTGATTTTAAGCTGGCGCTGAGCCGTTATTCGGCAGAAGCGGGAGGTATGAGTGCCCCCGAAAAAGCGGAACAGGAAAAAATGCTGCAAACGCAACAACAAAGTGTAATGGATTATGTGCAGGCTACCGAAGCCCGTATGAAGGAAGAAGACCGGAAAATAACGGAAGGAGTGCTGAACCAGGTGAACAGTTTTATTGAAGCCTATGGCAAGGAACAGGGCTATTCGATTATACTAGGTACTACGGTATCGGGTAGTCTGCTGTATGGCGAGGAAGGTATTGACCTTACGGATGAAGTGCTGGAAGCCCTGAATAAAAATTATAAAAAAGGCTGATGAGCTACGTTAGCGCAGATATATTTCGTGTAGGGTTTCCGGTGTTGTGCCTGTGGATCTTCTCCTGCTCGGCGCCGCAAATTAAAACGGAGCCGGAGTATCTGGCTTACCTCAATAAGGAGGAAAGCGGGCTGGTAAAAATCAGGAAGGTAAACGGACTGGAGCTAAAGGTAAAATACCTGCCCGAGGATTACCTCATTAACCGGGAACTGAAGAATATAAAGAATGCGGGCAACCGGCAGCGGGATAGTCTGGCTGCCCTGTATAAGGGGAGTTTAAGTTTTTGCCTGAGTATGGGACCCGATGCGGAAAAAGGAAATACCAATGATATTATGTTACAGGGTTTGCGGACTTATCAGGAATATACGCAACGCAGTCAGGCCATGAACTTTGAAATGGAGCAGTATGTAAGTATACACTGCGGCGACAGGGAATACCGTCCGGTATTGTCGGCCCTGCAAAATACTTACGGACTGGGGCAGCAACGCGATATACTGCTGGTATTTGTACCCAAAGATAAAAACGACAAGCAGCTGGAAAAGGCGGCAGAACTGGATCTGGTATATGCCGATGAGCTTTTCGGGCTGGGTACCCTGCATTTTGTGTTTGCACAAGAGGATATAAAACGTATTCCGGCTTTTCCATATGTCGGAAATAATACATAAGGCTGCTAAAGCCCGATAAAATTTTGTTTGTTATGATAAAAGAGAATCTTAAATACCGCATTTCCAGGAAAGCCTTGTTTTTCAGCGGTATCTGTATGCTGCTGCAAATGCTGATGCCCACAGTTTCCCTGGCGCTTACGGGTGGTCCTGCTTCTCCGGAGTTCAGCAGTTTTGAACCCGTGGCCACTACCAGTATGGTAAGCGATTTCAGTGGCGATTTTACCTATAACCTGCCGGTAATAAATGTACCCGGAGCCAATGGCGGGGGTTATGCGCTTTCGCTGTCGTATCACAGTGGCGCCTCTCCCGAAGAGGAGGCTTCCTGGGTGGGTTATGGCTGGACCCTCAATCCGGGAGCCATTAACCGGGGCAAGCGGGGTTTTGCCGACGACGATAATGGTACTACAGTAAAATACTGGAACATGACTCCTGCCAATAAAACAGCCAGTCTGGGTGTGGCTTTTTCGGCGGAAGGTTTTAGTACCGATCTGCCTTTGAACCTCAATGCTTCCCTGCGTTATAATAATTACAAAGGTTTTGGCTATACCGCCGGGGCTGGGATAAGTTATGGAAATGGATTGATAAGTCTGGGCTATAGCGTGTCCGACGGGGAAGGAAGTTTTTCGGTAAGAGTGAATCCTTTGGCAAATCTGAATTCTCAGCATAAAACGGAAGATGAAAAAAAGAAAGATGCGGAAAAAGCCAAATACGACAATAAGAAAAGAAAAGGTATGACGGGAGATGATAAAAAGGCCGATACCGAAAAACGTAAAGAAGCTTCTAAACAAAGCCGGGAATCTAAAAATTCCGGGGCGATGGGCATGGGTGCTATGAGTCTGGCCGGAAGTAATTACGGCATTTTCAGTTTCAGCGATGCCGTGCGTCCGGTAAGCCTTACCGCCTACAAAGGCCAGTCGTACAACCTCACCGCTTCGGTATTGGGCGCTATTTCTCCGGCTCAGGTGGGGCCAACCTACGATATTAACGGTTCCTTTACCTGGCAGGAAAATGTAAACAACCAGGGGCAGACCCGTGCCGCCAGCGCACTTCCGGTATACGGTTATATGTATTCGCACAATGCCGGAGCCAGCGGCAATAACATGATGGATTATTATACCGAAAAATTGAACCCTTACGATAAATGGGATCGTTACCTCGGTATTCCCTTCAGTAATGCCGATGCCTTTAATGTGGCCGGTGAGGGAATAGGTGGCAGTTTCCGCCTCTACAATAAAAAGGCAGGGCATTTCCGCCCGAACGCGGTTAACAGCCATACGGAGGTGTTTAATATTGGCGCCGAAATAGAGGCCGGGCTCAACATTGGCGGTGGAGCCGATTTAGGTGTAGGTTTTCAGCGTTTCAGTGCTAACTCCTGGGACAACAACGTAATTAATAACAACACTTTTGCCAACCCGGCCAGCGAAGACGAAGCTTATTTCTTCCGCTTTAACAACGACCTCGGAGGCAGCATGACCTACGGTAGCAGCGATGCCCCCCAACAGGCTTCCTTTTCCGGGTATTACAGCCCCGCATTGGGCAGTATTAATAAAAACATGAACAATGGCAGTCGCAGCGGACGTTCCTCCTACATTGCCTGGCATACCAACAGCGAAATGTTGCTGACAGAAAATAATAAAAAGTACAAAGCCTACTGCCTGAGTAACGATATAAACAGCATGGTAGACCGTAGTCAGTTGAGCGATGGAATTGGGGAGCTGACCGTATTTAATGAAGAAGGCCTGCGTTATGTGTATGGCTTGCCGGTATATTCACGCAAAGAAGGGCAGATGCAATACGACCTGAATGGGGTTCAGGCTTCGGCCATCAGCAATAATTACTTAGCCTATCGTTTTGTCAGCAATAACGATTTGTTAAAAACTAAAGTAGGCGAAGAAAGGGATCTGCCCTATGCCTCGCAATACCTGCTCACCGAAATAACTTCCAACGATTATGTAGATCGTACCTTAGACGGTCCCAGCGACGATGACTTTGGCGGATACACCCGCTTCAGTTATAAACGCCTGTATGGTTCCAACAATAAAACCGATTACAACAGTACCAACTGGTACAAATGGCGTATGCCCTATACCGGACTGCTGTATAGCCGGGGCGAACATTCTACCCAGCTCGACGACATGGGCTCGGTAAGTTATGGCGAAAAAGAAGTGTATTACCTCGATACCATTGTCACCAAAACCCATTTTGCCGTGTTTTATACCTCGGCTCGTAACGATGGTATGGAAGCTGCAGATAATAACACTGCAGCCTACAGCAGTACAGCCAAAGGAAGCAAAACCCTTCAGAAGCTCGATAGCATTGTGGTATTTGCCAAAAATGCAGGTGCTGCCCAACGCATGAAAAAAGTATGTTTTCAGTACGATTATTCCCTTTGCAGCGGATTGCCCAACTCTTCTAACAGTGGCGGAAAGCTGAGCCTGAAAAAAGTATGGATGGAGTACGAAGGCATACAAAACGCACGAATAGCTCCTTATATTTTTGAATACGCATATTCCACCACCACTTATCCGGCCAAATACAGCACTATGGGTAATTACGGAAGCGGTAAAACAGAAAATCCGGCTTACAGCGCTTTTAGTCTGGATGCCTGGGGCAATTACCAGGCCAATGGCGCAAGCCGCTTTGCCGCAATGAAAAGCTGGCTCGATCAGAATCCGGCTTCATCCTTCGACCCCGCAGCCTGGCAACTGAAGGTAATTAAAATGCCAACGGGGGGCGAAATACATGTGCAGTACGAACAGGATGAATACAGTTATGTGCAGGACAAGCCGGTGGAGGCCATGGTGAGTTTACTCAGTGGTGTAAACGGAATGGATAATGAAATTACGAACAGTCTCGATAATAAATATTACCTCAATGTGGCCGACCTCGGCATCAGCAGTACCACCGATAAGGACGAACTGGTTAAACGCATCAACGACCTTTATGTGCTACCCCAGAAAAAAATGTATTTCAAATTTCTGTACCGCTTAATTGGTTTTAACCAGCCCGACTTGAACGACTGCAATGCCGAATACATTAAAGGTTATTGCAGTGTTAAATCAGCCGGTCGCGATGGTACAGGTGTTTATGTGCAGTTGGGTTCGCCTACCGGTTTGGGGGGCAATACAGCTCATAGTCTGCCTAAAAACGTATGCCGCGATTACCTGAAAACGCAAAGGGCAGGTAATCTCAACCTGAGCGGACAGTGCGATGGTTCTTCTTCAGGCATCAATACCGATGCTAATCCCAAAGACATTGTGATGCAATTGCTGGGTTTCATGACCACCAATTTTCTCCCCAATTACGGAGAAATATGTACCCGTCTCCGCCCCGATGCCTCTTACCTGCGTGTGCCGATGACAAAAGCTAAAAAAGGCGGCGGGGTAAGGGTAAAACGCATACTCATGTACGATGCGGGATTAGAAAACGGGGATGCCGCCCTGTACGGAAGCGAATATTCCTATACCAATGCCGATGGCAGCAGTAGCGGGGTGGCTACCAACGAGCCGGGCACCATACGCGAAGAAAATGCCCTGATAGAATTTGACCCCAAACTAAAACAAAGCTTCCTCAGCAAGGTTATTTCCGGTCGGGATAAAGAACAAAGCGAAAAACCCCTGGGAGAATCCATTTACCCTTCGGCCTCGGTAGGTTATGGCCGGGTGGTGATAAAAAACATACACAGTGGTAAAACCAGTATTGGTTATGCTGTAAACGAGTATTATACCGCTAAAGATTATCCGGTGAAGGTTGAAAATACAGAGATAGACAGTCGTAAGGAATTCAACTTATTACCCGGAGGACTGATTAACCTGATGGTGAACAACCTCTGGGCTACACAGGGTTATACCTTTACCCTGAACAACATGCACGGGCAGAAAAAAAGAGAACAGACTTTCAGTGCCGACCCCAATACCAACAACGCCACGCTTAGTAGTAGTGCTGAATACACTTATTTCCAGCCCGGAGAGTCTATTCCGGTAATGGATGGCCCCAATTTTATTGGTTATGCCAATCCGGGTAAGGAAACCGAGCTGCTGTTCGAGAGCAGGGGAGTGGAAGACATCAGTCATAGCCCGGCCCTGGAATTCGATATTGATGTGGGCATTGCCTTTATTCCCATTCCCTTCGGTTCCATGACTCCCAGTTATACTTACACAGAAAGTAAACTCTATACCCATGTTACCAATCGGGTGGTCAATTATCCGGCAGTGGTGAAGAGTGTGCTTTCTTATGCCGATGGTATATATCACCTGAATGAAAATTTAGGTTTTAATCCGGTTAACGGACAGCCCCTGCTTACCCGTACTACTGATGGCTTTAACCGTTTGGATCTGCAGCTTTCCGGTCCGAAGCACAAAGGCGCCTATTATGGTTACAATTACCTTGCTCCGCAGGAATATGCGGCCATGGGACAAAAAGCGGCCAACGAAAGAGCCATACTCGTTTCTGGAGCCAATAACGTGAACATTGCCAAGAATGTGGATGGCAACAATAAGTATTACCTCGAGTTCAGCGCGGCCAGTAGCACGGCTTGTATTTGCGATGCAATGGGCAAACTGAGTCCCGGCGATTTGGTAAAGCTGAGTAGCAGTGGGGGCAGCAACTGGGGTGTTTTTCATATAGCCGATACCGTTGTTGTCAATAAAATGTACCTCTTGCCACTGGCCAATTATGGTACACAAAGCAGTACCGGCAGCGGTGCTAAAGTAGAAGTATTGCGCAGCGGAAAAACCAATCAGCTCAATACGACTATCGGTGGCTTTACCAGCTACGGCGACACGCTTAATTTCGGCAATATAGGTTCTGCTCAATTAGCGCTTCGTAAACAATTAGCCGATCAGTTGAATGTGTTACTGGCAGCGGGAGGCGGAACACTTAATGGCACTTCTTTACCAGCTTCATTAAAGGGATATACAGCCTACCTTCCATGCTCAGCCATTAGTAGTTTCAATTTTCAGTTATCTGTAAATACCACTTATCAAACGGTTTTACTTACCACCTCTTACAATGGCCATTCTTATTGCGACCCCCTTCCTCTCAGGCTCAATGGGAAATTTGCTATTGATGGCCCCAATATGGATTTGGTGTATTTCAATCCGGGTAATTCTTGTCAGCCTTATAGGTATACTTGTTTCACGTTCTGTTCCGGCGGACTCAATACCAAATTAGTCGTACAGGCTTCGGCTCAAACCTATTCCGATAACTGGCCTTACGACAATGCCGTTTATCCGGCCTTAGCCAATAGCAATAAATACGAAAACGGCAGCAAAGGCAAATGGCGTCAACAGAGTTCCTACGCCTATACCGATTCCATTATCGGAGCCAATGCCGCTAACCAGCGCATTTATAAAAATGCCGGTTGTTTCGAAATGCAGGCCTTTAACTGGGAACTTCCCGCTGCTAGCGAAAACAGTCAAAAATGGCTGAAGCTGAACACCATTACCCGGTATTCGCCCGATGGCAATGCCCTGGAAGAAAAAGACATACTGGGTATATACAGTGCGGCTAAGTTTGGTTACGATAAAACCCAGCCCTACTTAGTAGCGAAAAACGCACCTTACCAAAGTGTGCAGTTCGAGAGTTTCGAGAGAGCCTATCAGAGCAATACGCAATTGGAAGATGCCTGGGCGCCTTCGGGTATAGCTACTTATCGCAGTACCGCCGAGGCTCATTCCGGCACGGCTTCCTGGCAGTTAGCCAGCGGACTCTCTCTTTCGCTCAAATCCATGAAAGCCGATGCGCAGTTGCTGGATGCCGCTTCCGGACTCTTACTGAAAGTATGGGTAAGAACCCCGGATGCAATCACCACCGTCCCCATCAGCGGAACCCTAGCGGGCAGCGCTTCGCTCAATTTCAATTTTACTAAAGTAGCCCGTACCGGAAAATGGACGCTGTATGAAGCCCGGATCAGCGGAACGGATATCGATGCGGTATTTAATTCCGGCGACAGCTTTACGCCCCGTATCAACAACCTGCTTGCCGGTACTTCCCTGTACTTAGACGACATCCGTGTGCAACCCCTCGATGCCTCCATGAGCGCTTATGTTTACGACCCCAACAATCTGCGTTTAGTGGCCAGCCTCGATGATCAGAACTTTGCCCTCTTTTACCAATACAACGCCGAAGGTAAATTGGTGCGTAAGCTGGTAGAAACCGAGCGCGGAGTAAAAACCATTACCGAAACACAGTATAACACACCCTTGCAGGCACGCCCCTGATATGAACAGAAAAAACCACATACTGTTGTTGCTCTGCCTCTTGTTTGTACCGGGGCTTTATGCCACCGAACCCTGCATGAAAGAGGTGAAAAGTTGCTATGCCCGTTTGTCGGAGCTCAGCAAAACGCCTTTAGGCAAACAGGTGTATTACGTGAGTTATACCGTTAGGGCGGTAAGCGTCGACAGCTCCGCTTCGCTTCCGGTATCTACCGTACAAATGTGGATAAATAAAAACGGACTGATGATTAAAAGCCGCGATATGGAAGTGTATCAGGACGAGGCCGATGTGTTTACCCTGCTGCCACGGCAGAAACTCATTCTGCGCAGTCAGACTTTACCGGCAAGTATGGCACGGCACGAGGCCAAACGCTTTGGAATGATACAGGATACTATTTTCGCTGTTTCCAAAGTGCTGTCCTGCAAACAAAACGGAGCCTTAAAAACCATAGTAATAGAACCATCGGCCAGGGCTAAGGAAAGAATGAACCTCGATAAACTCACTTTTGTGATTAACAGCGCGCAGGGCAGAATAGAAAAGATAAGGCTGGAGTACACCACGGCCTATATACAACAGCAGGCCAATAAGGTGAAGGTACTGGAATACACCTTCAACGATTTATCGTTCGATTATCAGGGACAGAAACCCGCCGCGCAGGTAAAAAAGAAATTTGTCGATCATCAGAACCGCCTCACGGCGGCTTATACACAGGCCGGTTTTAAATATATGGATAACCGGAAGAAGAAAAAAGATAAATCCAGCGATCATTCGTAAAACATCAGTATATGTCAGCCTTACGTTATACCGTATTATTAATTGTCTTTCTGCTAACCGCCTGTTTGCCACGGCTGCAGGCGCAGAATAAAACCGCCTGGTCCAAAGTCAGCCACAGCGGATTAAATGCCCTGGGCAGTACCACGCTGTATGTGCGTTCCAATCCGGCCCTTTCCGATTCCTGCGGCTATACGATTAACCGAGCCGTGTTCAATGCCTACCTCAATATGGGCAGCACTTATAAATTCGGAACAACGGCCTTTTCGGCTTCTGTAGGAATGAAGGTAGATGCTTACAGTACCTTTAGTGGCACCACCGGACTGGTAGACTCCTACACCTTTACCCTTGGTATTGATCAGAACAACCCAGAAAAAATATTCAGTAAAGACTTCAGCTCCCAGCACGCTTCCATTAACCGCTTTGTGATCAGTATTACCTCCTATACCGCTCCTTCCGGTACTAATTTGCAGGACAGCATTCAGGCCGCCCTCTATTTTACCGAAGAATTTGGTATAGATGTCAGTACACTCACTACCAATCAGCAATTACCGCAAATCGGCAATCCGGCTACCTTCAGTTGGAACCCTTCCTGCAGCAATGCACCCGATTATGAGTTTCAGTTGCTGCGCCTCTATAATACTTCAAACACATATAACCACGATACTTCCGGCGTATATGCATACGTTGACTGGGACAAGGCCCTGAGCATAGAAACCCAGAGTGCGGATACCTTTCTTAGCTTAACCCTTACCGAGGGCAGCGGTTATTACATTTGGCGGGTACGCCCCATTGGTACCAAATACCCCGGCGGCGTTGCCGACTCCCGCAACTGGGGCAACTGGAGCAACTGCCCCTATGCCGATAATACCTGGTACAGCATTACCAGCATGAGTACCACCGCAGCCAAATTCTATTATACCCAGTATGACTTCAACAAAAACTGGATCTATGCCCGTACCTTTAGCGAGGGCGATCCGGATAATCCCAAAGTACGTTTCAGCGAACAGATGAATTACGCCAATGGTTTGGGTATGAGCCGGCAGACACAGGCTTTTTCTCCGGCAGACGGAACCCTGCTTGTTTCGCAGAGTTATTACGACTGGAGCGGAAGAGCAGCCCTTATTACCTTACCCGCACCCACCACACAAACCAAATTTGCCTATTACAGCGCCTTTGCCAAATACAACAACAGCAATTACAACGCCTCCCATTTCGATTCCGACAGCACCTGGAACAACCCAAGACCCTTTACCTCCGGACCGCTCAGTACTTATTATTCCGACAGCAACAGCGATAATACGGTGCCCAGCGCCGAGGGCTACCCATACAGTCGCGCCCTTTACGAAGGCGATGGTCTCAGCCGTGTGCGCGAACAGAGCGGCCCCGGAGCTACCGCCCGTATTAAACCTTCTGGCAAACGCACCACCCGCAATTACCACGGCTCGGTTTCCAATGCCGAACTCATCCGCATTTTTGGCGATGAAGCTCCCGCCGACACCAGTGTGCATAAAACACTGAGCATCGACCCCAATAACACCGCCTCCATTGCTTACATCAATAAAGAAGGACAAACCATTGCCACCTGTCTGGCCATTGGTACCGACAGCGACATACTCGATACGCTAAACTCACAGGCCACCTCCCGCTTTATGGTAAACGATACCCTGAAGCGTGCTACACCCTTTGGTAATTACGGACTCAGCAGCGCCAAGGTTCTTACCCTGGCCACCACCACCAGCGTAGAATTTAAGTATCACATCAGCGCCAAAGAAATTAAGCACCTCTGTACCAATGTGTGCAATACCTGCGATTATACCATCGAACTCCTCATCCGCAGCGACAGCGTAACCGACCGTATCAGCAAACTCCTTCCTGCCAAAGCCTGTGGCAATGCCAGCAACTGGGATACCACCTTTACCCGCAACCTGGAACCCGGCACCTATACGGTTGAGAAAAGGGTGTATGCCAATAACCTGATTCCCGGTTCGGGTAGCAGCACAACTAATGCCCTGCGTTATCTCGATAAGCAGCTCGATTCCATACGCAAACACCTCGAAAACACCTATAACACTAGTCTGGCCAGCGTATATGGCTACCTCAACAGCTCCAATATGAACGGGCTGTACACCGCCCTGGGTGTCAACCTCAATGTAAATAATCCCGACTCGGTATATGCCGGACAAAACATCCGCTTTGCCATAGGTTGCAGCGATACTATTAATATTGACATAGATATATGCAACGGCAATACCTGTAACAATAATCGCCCCGACTTTGAAAAATATTTTGAATTGAAGTGGAAAGACAGTACGCAGGTTACAGGTGTAGATGGCAGTGGCTACCTCAAATTCCTGAACACCGCCCCCTATCAGTATAAGCGCGGACAATTCAATTACATGATTCATCAGATGCTTACCGACAATACCAGCGGCACCTATACCTGCGACCAGTTGTGGAACTGCTGGAAAAACCTGACCGGTACTTATTTCCACCTGAAAAAACTGGCCGATACCACTACCTATAATTTCGACCTGCTGAATGAATTTCTGAACTGTACCGGACGCAAATATACCGGCTATAGCAGCACCGACACTTCTAAATACATTGGTAAGGCTTATAAGTATTTTTATTACGACGGCAATAACAGCAATTGCAATACCATGGTAGGTTCTACGGCAGGCTGGGGGCAGGATAGCCTCTATGGTTTGCCACAGAATAAGAAATGGCAAAACTATTACAATTGTATTAAATCCAGTACCAGCACCCTTATTCCTGCGGGTACTTCCGTAAGCACCGCCACAGCCAGCGCCCTTTGTGCCTGTAACGACATGTGCGAAAAGCGTTACGAAAGTTTTAAAACTACTTTAATAAAAACCTATCACAACGACAGTATTTATGTACAGGGCGACGTGTTCAAACTAAAGCGCGACAGCATCTGGACCTGGAATCAATACACTTTTGGTAAGGATAGTCTGCCCGCCAATTTTACCAATTACGTGTCCATGAGCAAAATTGAATGCGCTGCACGCAGTCTGGTAGAAAACTGCAAAAGCAAGTATTGCAACCTGACGGTGTATACCAATAGCGGTCATGTAGACAGCGTAGGTTCCAAAGCCCAGATTTTAGCCATGCAAAAAGCCATGACCTGGGCTTTTGAAATTAAATTGCCAAAAGGCTCGGCCTGTGGCAGCGGCTGGGATTGCGTTAAAGCCAGCAACAGCACCGATACTTCCTTTGTTAAAAGCTGGGAACAACATTATGGCTCTACCGGCAGCGACCAGCTATGGGAAATAGCCGAAGCTAAACAAAGCTGCGGAGGATACGCCCTGGCCGGCTGGACCGATTCGCCCAATACCAACGACATTACTACCGCCTCGAAGGGCAACCGCGATTATTGGGTAATACGTGTAAACGATAACGGCGTAAAAATGTGGGACGCACGCTTTGGCGGTTCTGCCGAAGATGAATTAGCCAGCATCATCGAAACATCTGATGGAGGCTTCCTGATCGGAGGCCGTTCCAAATCAGGTATCAGCGGCGATAAGAGCGAAAGCAACCGAGGCGATTACGATTACTGGGTAGTGAAAATAAACAACTTCGGCGCCATTGAATGGAACAAAACCTTTGGTGGCAGCGCAGCCGATATGCTGCAGTCCATAACCGAAACCCCCGACGGGAAATTTCTGCTGGCCGGTACCTCCGCTTCCGGAGCCAGCGGCGACAAAACACAGATTTCGCAGGGGGGGAACGATTACTGGGTAGTGAAAATTAAAAAGAACGGACAGAAAATATGGGACAAACGCTACGGAACCGAAAGCCACGAATACCTCTCTACTGTGCGTACTACTGCGGACGGGAATTATATACTCGGCGGAACCAGTCCTGCTAACATCAACGGCGATAAAAGTGTGTCCGGCAACGGCTCGGAAGACTACTGGATCATTAAAATTGATACCGCCGGTGCTAAATTATGGGACAAAGGTTATGGTGGTAGTGGTTCCGACCTGATGGCTGATTTATTGCAAACCAAAGACGGCGATTACCTGATTAGCGGAATATCCAATAGCACCAACTATGCTCCGGCGGTTTACGGTTTTGATGATGTACTGACCCTTAAAGTAAATGACAAAGCCACTGATACCATACGCTGGAAAAAAAACTATGGCGGAAGCAATTATGAAGGGCCACGGGCTACCGCCTCATTAAAATACCTGCGTATAAAAGCCACCAAAGACGGAAACTACAGCATAGCCACCGGCTCCAACTCCGCTGTTTCCGGAAGCAAAACCTCTGCCAATCAGGGCAATTACGATTACTGGATGCTGAAAATAAAACCCGATGGCACCCAGCTCTGGGACAGGACTTTTGGTGGTACCTCCTACGATTACCTGACTACCCACGACCGCGATGAGGAAGGTTATTACTGGTTAGCCGGTTATTCCCTCTCCGGCATCAGCGGCAACAAAACCACCCCTTCATACGGAACAGGCGAAGTACCCAGCGAGGACTACTGGGTCATTAAAGGCCGCGACTACTGCCGCCACGACAGCATCTGCTTCCGATGGAAACAGCCCATAGCCAATGTGCCCGATAGCAACAAACTCGTTATGAACTTCATCTCCTGCGACTCGGCTGCCGCCTGGAGGGTAAAAAACAACATACTCCTGCAAGTTGACCAGGCCATACAAAAACAACTGAACGCCTATAAAACAAAATACCTGATCACCTGTGCTTCACCCGATAGCCTGAACGACCGCTTTATCCTGAAATACCAATTGGGCTATCACCACTACACCCTTTATTATTACGACCGCGCGGCCAACCTCGTGCGCACCGTTCCGCCCAAAGGCGTAGTGTACACCAGCGTGCAAAACCGCAAATCGCATCCTGCCCATACCTATGTAACCTATTACAAATACAACAGCCTGAAGCAACTGATACAGCAGGAAACACCCGACGGAGGCATCAGCAAATTCTGGTACGATAACAAAGGCCGTATGCGCTTTTCGCAGAATGCCCAGCAGAAAATTGACAACAAGTACAGCTATACCAAATACGATAACCTGGGGCGTATTACAGAAGTTGGGCAGAGTGCGCTGGACGGAAGCGGTACTTTTTACAACAACGTAAACACCGCCACTTATCCGGCCACCAATAACGAGCAGCGTACCTATACCGTTTACAGCAGTCCTGCTACGGGGGCCTTATATGTGGGCAACCTGCCCCAGCGTTATTTGCAGAACCGGGTAAGTTACAGCTATACCGACGACGCGGCCTATACCTATTACAGCTACGACCCTCATGGCAATGTGGAGTGGCTGATACAGGAGCTACCCGGATTAGGCAAGAACTACCTGCGTTATGAATACGACCTCATCAGCAACAAGGTATTAGCCGTGCATTACAACGAAACCCGGGCCGACGAAATGCACCACCGCTATACCTACGATGTAAACCAGCGCATTAAAACCGCCGAAACCGCCTGGGGCCGTCCGCTGTTGTTTAATACCCCCCACCTGAAACTGGCACAGGCCGGAGGTCTGCCGGCTGTGGTACGCAGCTATGGCTGGGATAAAGACGCTACCTACCGTTATTATAAACACGGGCCGCTGAAACGTTCCGAGATAGGCGAAGACAAAGTGCAGGGTCTGGATTATGTGTACACCATTAATGGCTGGCTGAAGGGCCTGAATTACCCCACACTGAACGCTGCCGACGACCCGGGCAACGATAACAACACTAACTTTTCTGCCGACCTCTTTGGTATGGTGCTGGGTTACCATAGCGCGGACTTTAACCGCAGCGGCAGTAAATACAATCCTTCCGCTTCGGCCCTAATCAGCTCGCAAAGCGGTATCAAGAGCCTGTACAACGGCAACATCAGCAACTGGACCCTGCAAACCGGAGCCATAGGCACCTACAGTGCCGGACAAATGGGTTTTATTTATAAATACGACCAGTTGAACCGCATTAAATCGGAAGACTACCGCAGTTATGCCTCCTCCGCCTGGAGCAATCCGGCCAACAGCTATGACAATACCTATACTTACGATGCCAACGGCAACATCCTCAGCCTGAACCGCAA
>JACCDG010115276.1_pt1 | contig 14618 bp, 17 predicted proteins | sample 7442471 | NCBI WGS metagenome assembly JACCDG01 (sample SAMN15323444, study PRJNA562643) | freshwater metagenome | isolation source: river surface water | place: USA:Blue River Watershed | collected 2017-08-17
GCCAATGCACTGGCCTACCTGCAAAGCCTGGAAGACACTGTGGCACAAGCCGCGGGCACCCTCAAGGCGCAACCGGCTGAACTCAACAACCGCATTGCCCAGGTGCTCGACCAGGTCAAGGCGCTGGAAAAAGAACTCGCTGCGGCCAAAGGCAAACTGGCCTCCGCCCAGGGCGACGAACTGGCCACGCAAGCGGTGGACATCAAAGGCCTCAAGCTGCTGGTGGCCAAGCTCGAAGGCGCCGACGCCAAAACCCTGCGCGACACCATGGACAAGCTCAAGGACAAGCTCAAGACCGCCGCCATCGTGCTGGCCGCAGTGGACGGCGACAAGGTGCAGATTGCTGCAGGTGTCACGGCAGACAGCATTGGCAAGGTCAAGGCCGGCGAGCTGGTCAACTTTGTGGCCCAGCAGGTGGGCGGCAAAGGCGGCGGCAAGCCCGACATGGCCATGGCCGGCGGCACCAATGCCGCTGCGTTGCCGCAGGCACTGGCCAGCGTGCAAGCCTGGGTGGCCGAGCGGGCTTGATGCGGCTCGTCCGCATCCTGGCGCTTGCGCTGCTGGGCTTGCCCCTGCTGGCGCACGCCCAGTTTGACAAGCAGCCCTGGCGCGGCACCATGCCCCCCATCGACTGGGTGGACATGAGCGGCAAGCGCTGGACGGCGCAGAGCCTCAAAGGCCACACCGTGGTCCTCAACTTCTGGGCTACCTGGTGCCCGCCGTGCAAGGCCGAGCTGCCCTCGCTGCAAATGCTGCACAGCATCTCCGACGGCCAGCCCATCGTGCTCGGCATCAATGTGCAAGAACAACCCTCCCGGGTGCAACGCTACATGCAGTCCGCAGGCCTGAGCTTTCCGGTCGTGACCGACCCACGCGGCCAACTGGCCAAGCAGTGGGGCGTGGAAGCGTTCCCCACCACCGTGCTGATCGCCCCCAACGGCCAGGCCCGCTGGCGCGTTCTGGACGAGGTGGACTGGGCAGGCCCCGAAGCCGCCAAGTGGATCAGCGACCTGAACAGCCCGCGGCGCTGAGGTTTGCCATATACTGTTGCTCTATACACGGAGCCATAGGAGACCCATCATGACTGTGGGAACTGTCTTCATCAACAACCGAACCCAAGCCGTTCGCCTGCCTCTGGACGTTCGCCTTCCAGAAGGCGTCCGAAAAGTCGAGATTCGAGTCAAAGGTCATGAGCGCATCATTACCCCGGTAGGGCAGACCTGGGACAGCTTCTTTGAAGACGGCCCCTGCGTGAGTGAAGATTTTCTGAGCGAGCGCGCCAGTCAAGATCAGCCGGAGCGGGAAGCCCTTTGATGTTGCGCTACTTGCTGGACACCAACATCGTCATCTACGTGCTTAAAAGGCGTCCGATTGAGGTGCTCTCGCTTTTCAATGCGAATGCGACGCGGATGGCGATTTCTTCCATCACGTTGGCTGAACTCTTGCACGGGGCAGAGAAAAGTACCCGTGTCACCGAAAACCTGTCCGTGATCGAGGATTTCTGCAGCCGCCTTGAAGTTCTGCCTTATGGTTTCAAGGCGGCGCAGCACTATGGCGCCATTCGCGTCGCCCTGGAAAAGCAGGGGCGTCCAATTGGCATCAACGACCTGCACATCGCTGCGCATGCGCGCAGCGAAGGCCTGGTCCTGGTGACCAACAACACATCCGAGTTTGAACGCGTTCCTGCACTAGAGCTTGAGAACTGGGTGCAGAACGGGCATTGATCTGCGAGGGTGAGTGTATGAACCCGCTTTGGTGTGGCGCGTTTCATCGTGTTCGGTTATTGTGATTTTGAGGGCCTGCAGAGGCCTCATCCAAAAAAACAGCCGTACTTGTCTGCATCGACAATGGCTACGGCCCGTTCCAGGTTGCGAGCAGTTGGATCAGGCTCGTAGGCCTCCCATTTGCCGCTGGCACGCATCCAGTAAATCTGCCATGTCTGCCGGCTTTTGTAATACCGGAACTTGGCAAAGGGGCTGCGTGTTTTTTCGCCGTGCTGACCACGCCAGAGTGGGCGAACTTCAAAAATCGTGACCGCCTGGCCATCGACTTCGTAGTCATAGTCCAGTTGGGCTTTGATGTGAACTGGTGCCATGTGTAGGCACCATTGCCCGACCACACGATCTATTTCGCCAAGGGTTTCGATGGACAGTGGCATGAGGAACTCTTATCTACGCTGGGCAGGTTTGACAGGGTTGTTTGGTGTGTATTTTCAACGCTGCCAATCTTGCCATTTCAAAGTGCTGCTTCCAGCAGCTCCAGCCGGCTGCGCCGTCTGGACTGAGCTGGTATACCGTTTTCTGTTTGCAGCCATCTTTCGTGTGCCGGCACCACACGTAAGACGGGTGGGCGAAGCCAAGCGTTTGAAAAGGTGGGCCAGGGGCTGTGCAGGCCCAGTAGCAATGCGAGTGTCATCATGGTTGTGCATGCTGACGGCACAGAGGCTCACCCTGTGAGCCTGTCACCCGGCAATCTACCTGTATTCGCAGGAGAAGAGACATGAAACTCGAAATCGTTCACTCCAATCTGCGTCTGGGTTCGCCGGTGAATGCGGACCTCAACTGTCCAGTGTGTCGGGCTTGTTCAGCGCCTTTTTGTCCTCGGCCTGCAGGCGTCGTTCGACTTTCTTGACGTCTTCAGCGGGCGGCAGGCTTTCGGGGCGAATGCCTCGCTCCAGCAGCGTGTCACGTACAGCCTGGTTGTTGGTGATGTGTTCTTTGGAGATTTGGCCTTCGTTGTCCATTTCATGCCGCCGGGCATTGAAGATGGTGATTTCGGTCGCGAAGTCCTTGGCTTTGAGCAAGATGGTGGGGGCAAAGTCAGCCAGCGGGCGGCTGTCGGGCACTTTCCACTGTGCTTTCATGGCTTGTGTGCTTTTGCCAAACAGCGCGTGGTCGCCTTTGCTGCGAATGAGGGCGAAGTCCTGGTTGCCACCGGTTTGCTGGGCATGGCCTTCAAAAGTGTCGGTCAGGTTGCGCACAAGTTCTGTGTTCATCTTCATTCTCCCTTTGTTGCTAACAAGCGCTTGATCGTTTTTTGTCTATCGTAATCCGAATGCCTGCAGGTCATTCTTACGGCACAGTGGCTCACCCTGTGAGCCTGTGGCCCGGCAAGCTACCTGTATTCGCAGGAGAAGAGACATGAAACTCGAAATTTTTCACGCCAATTTGGTCAAGCAGCCTGATGTGGAGGCCTTGGTCAACAGCGCCAATGCCAATTTGCGCCTGGGCTCGGGTGTGGCTGGGGCCATTCACACCGCCGCTGGCCCCAAGCTGGAGGAGTATTGCAAGCCCTTTGCGCCGCTGGCTTATGGGGCGTATTTGGTGACGCCAGGCTTCAAGTTGCCCAACCCTTGGGTGATTCATGTGCGGGCTGCTTCGTACACGCACCATGATGATGCACCAGCCATCTTGCGCCAGGCCTTTCAGGCGATGCTGCAGGCGACAAATGAACACAGCATTCGGAGCATTGCATTTCCGGCCATCGGTACGGGGGTGTTTGCGTTTCCGCCGCTGCTGGCCGCACGAATCACGGCCGAGGTACTGGCGCAGGCGTCAGACATTGCGCCTTATCTGCAGCTGGCCCGCCTGTGCGTGGCCGATGCGGATTTGGTTGACTTGTACCGCTCGGCCTTCGAGGCTCAAGGCTTGTAGAGCGTGCGCATGCGCTCAATCTGCGCCTCGAGCTGTTTGCGCAGAACCGCAGGGGCGTGGACTTTGACTTCGGCCCCAAAGCGCAGGATGTCACCAATGAGTTCGCGCTCGTCTGCGTAGGGCAGGCGCAGGGTGTAGCTGCCGTCTGCGTGCAGGGTGCCTTGTTGCTGGGGGTGCCAGGTTTCGTGTTGCACCCATCCGGCCCGGGCGGGGCTGAAGCTGAGTTCGGCCCAGTCTTTTGGGGCGCCGGCAAAGATGCCGTAGCCGCCATCCAGCTGCTGGCGCATGGCTTGCAGGTCGATTTCTTTGGCCGGGGTGTCCAGAATCTCTGCGCTCTGGATGGCGTCAATCGAAAAGCTGCGCACGCCTTTGCGCAGGTGGCACCAGGCGTCCAGGTACCAGTTGTCGCGGTAGTGAATCAGCTGCTGGGGAGAGAGGGTGCGCTGCAGCGTTTCGTTGCTGGCGCGGTTGTGGTGCAGGACCTGGACTTGTTTGCGCTCGAAGGTGGCTTTGGCAATGGTCTCAAACGCTGCCAGGGGCAGGCGGCGTTTACCAGCGCTCACAGCGCGCACGCGTTGGGTCAGCTGCTGTGGGTCCAGGCCTTGGTGGCTGAGCATGTCGTCCAGCCGTTTGCGCAGGGGTTTGAGCTTGGGGCCGAGCAGGCCGGGGTCGAGCTGCTCGATCATGCTCTGGATGGTCATGAGCGCGAGGATTTCGTCCTGCGTGAACCAGAAGCCTGGCAGCTCGGTGGCTTCCTGGTTGTTGGCCAGGCGGTAGCCGCCCAAGTCGCGGTCAAACTCGATGGGGGTGCCCAAGCGGTCGCGCAGTTTGGCCAGGTCGCGCTTGAAGGTAGCGGGGGAGATTTCCAGCGCGGCCAGGATGTCTTCGCGAGCCATTGCGCGCCGATGGCTGAGCAGCGTTTTGTAGCGGTAGAGGCGGTCGATTTCGGACATGGCTCGGGTTCCAGGTTTTGATGAGTCAGGCGCTCAGGTCCATTTTCAGCTTTAGCTGACTTTGAAACTGGCGGCTTTTCCCGGTGACTGGGTCTGTAAAAGCAATGCTTTTGGCCAGCAGCTGTAGCGGCTGGCCAAAGTCTTCTGTGTCGTCGGGCCCACGCCGCACCACGGGGTAGAACTGGTCGCCCTCGATGGGCAGGCCCAGGCCGTGCATGTGCACGCGCAGCTGGTGGCGCTTGCCGCTGACCGGGTGCAGGCGGTACAGGGCGCGTTCGCCTTCGCGGTACACGCATTCGATGCGGGTTTCGCTGTTGGGGGCCAGCCCTTCGTCGGGCCGGGCTTCGCGCATGCGGTAGAAGGCTTGTTCGTCTTCAAGGATGTGGCTTTGGCGCTTGATCGGAAAGGCCAGGCCGTCGCGCCAGGGGGCCACGGCTTCGTAGACCTTGTCCACTTTTCTGTCGCGAAACATCGATTGGTAGGCGTCGCGGTCTTGCGGGCGTTTGCACAGCAGCACCAGCCCGGCGGTTTCGCGGTCGATGCGGTGCAAGGGGCTCAGGTCGGCCAGGCCCAGCTGGGCCTTCAGGCGCACCAGCAGGGTTTCGCGCACATAGCGACCCCCGGGTGTGACGGGCAAAAAGTGCGGCTTGTCGGCCACGACCAGGTGCTCGTCTTCAAACAGCACAGTTGCTTCAAACGGAATGGGGTCTTCCTGCCGCAGCTCGCGCCAGTAGTACACGCGCTCGCCGCCCACATAGGGTGCATCCGGGGGCAGGGCTTGCCCGTCTTCGCCCAGTACCAGACCCGCTTGCAGGCGCTCTTGCCATTCGGTGCGCGAGATACGTGGCAGCCGCTCGGCCAGGTGGTCGATCAGCAGCGGCCAGGGGCTGTGCCGCACCCGGGGCAGGGCCACGCAGCTGGGCGAGACGCCGTCGCGCATGGCGATGTTCGGGTTTTTGGGCACATGGGCCATGGCCGTGCCGGTGTCTTCAGACGCGTTTGAACACCAGGTCCCAGACGCCGTGGCCGAGCTTGAGGCCGCGGTTTTCGAACTTGGTCAGCGGGCGGTAGTCGGGCTTTGTGGCGTAGCCGCCTTGTTCGGGGCTGGCGGTGTTTTTCAGCAAAGGTTCTTTGCTGAGCACATCGAGCATTTGCTCGGCGTAGGGTTGCCAGTCGGTGGCCAGGTGCAGGTAGCCGCCAGGTTTGATGTGTTTGGCCAAACGCTCGACAAACGGCGACTGGATCAGGCGGCGCTTGTGGTGGCGGCTCTTGTGCCAGGGGTCCGGAAAGAAGATGTGTACGCCATCCAGGCTGTCTTCGCCGAGCATGTGGTCCATGACCTCCACGGCGTCGTGCTGCACGATGCGGATGTTGCCAATGGCTTCTTCGCCGCAGCGCTTGAGCAGGGCGCCCACGCCGGGTTCGTGGACTTCGCAGCACAGGAAGTTGTCCTGGGGGCGCACATGCGCGATCTTGGCGGTGGCGTCGCCCATGCCGAAGCCGATTTCAAGAATCAGCGGCGCGGCGCGGCCAAAGGTGGCCTGCACGTCGAGCTTTTCTGCGCGGTAGGGCACGAGGAACTTGGGGCCATACAGTTCAAACGCCCGCATCTGCCCCGTGCCCATGCGCCCGGCGCGCAAGACGTAGGTCTTGATGGTGCGCATGAAAGGGGTTGGGGATTGTTCTTCGGGAGCGTCGGGTGTGGTCATGACAAACAAAGGGGTTTGCGAAACCCGACATTATCCGTGGCGATGGGACGGGCCTCAGTTTGCAAAAGGGTTGACAAGTCGGACACCGGCCAGAACCTCTCCGGTGCCCATGTCTTCGGTCAACAAGATGGCACAGCCGCTGATGTGGGCGCTGGCCACAATCAGGGCATCCCAGTAACTCAGGGCATGGCTTTGGTGAAGGTCCAGGGCCAACTCGATGGTGTCTGTGGTCACCGCGCTCGCGTCCAGTTGGCGGTAGCAACGCAGTTGTTCGCGCAGGTGGGCGTGAGACAAGCCCAACTTTCGCAGGCCGACGTGAATGTATTCGTTAAGTACCTGGGTGGACAGGGCTCCCAGCCTTTGTTTGCGCAAGTGCAGCAGCAGGTCGATAGCGATGCGTTGTTTAACGGGTTCGTCGGTGCTGTCGGCGTAGACAAGTACGTTGGTGTCAACAAAGCAACGCTCCTGCGGCAAAGCGACCGTTGTCAACCACTTTGGAGAGGGTTCAGCCGCGATCATGAATGGCGTCCCGGTCGAATTTCCAGCCCCTTAAACGACCACCGCCCGTCAGACAACGCTGCTCCCAGGCGCTCCACTCGCTGTCGATCCGTTCTTGTCCGGCCAACTGTTCGAGGTAGTCACGCACGGCCTGGTTAAGGCTTTTGCCCATTTTGCGGGCCGCATCGCGGGCGGCTTCGGCCACGCGCTCGTCAACAGAAAGGGTAATGTTCATGGCTCCCTCCAAGATTCGCACATATTATGTGTGATTTGTTGGTGGGGTGCAAGATTAAAGGGAGTTTTTGCTGTGGCTGGGTTCGTCAGCCCAGCCCTTGAGCCGCATCGGCCACTGTTGGCTCCACAGCTGCAAAGACTTTGTGATGCTGTCGCTGCTGGCAGGGCTGAGGCCCAGCGCGTGCGCTGCCGCGCTCAGCGCCGCCAGCGGATCGCTCAGGTCCAGCGCCTGGGCGCCGTTTTGTTTGCTGAGTTTTTCGCCATTAGCGCCGAGCACCAGCGGGGTGTGCAGGTAGCGCGGGGTGGGCAGGCCCAGGGCGCGCTGCAGCACGATCTGGCGGGCGGTGTTGTCGGCCAGGTCCTGGCCACGGACCACGTCGGTGATGCCTTGCGCCGCGTCGTCCACCACCACGGCCAGCTGGTAGGCCCACAGGCCGTCGGCGCGGCGCAGCACAAAGTCGCCTACATCTTGCGGTACATCTTGCGTTTGCTCGCCCAGGCGGCGGTCGTGCCAGTGCGTCAGGGGGGGCATGTCATGCAACTCCAGCACGGCTTGCACATTCAGGCGCCAGGCGCGGGCGGGTTTGCCCTGCAGGCCCTGGCGGCAGGTGCCGGGGTAGACCTGCGCGTGGTGTCGTTGCGTGGGGCTGGCTTGCGCCGATTCGATGTCTTTGCGCGAGCAGCCACAGGGGTAGGCCAGGCCTTGGGCCATGAGTTGGTCCAGGGCGTGTTGGTAAACCGCGTCACGCTGGCTTTGCCAAAGCACTGGCCCGTCAGGGTGCAGGCCGCAAAGCGCGAGTTGCTTCAGGATGGCCTGGGCGGCCCCGGTGACGCAGCGTGGGGTGTCCACATCTTCGATGCGCACCAGCCAGTGGCCGCCGTGGGCGCGCGCGTCCAGCCAGCTGGCCAGGGCAGCCACCAGCGAGCCTGCGTGCAGCAGGCCGGTGGGAGAGGGGGCAAATCGTCCGACGTAGGCGCTCATGCGCAAGCCGCTCAGCGCTTGCGCAGCACGGCCAGAGCCAGCTCCAGGCCAGAGACAAACGCATCTTCCACGCGGTGGCCCAGGCACCAGTCGCCACACAGGCCAATGCCCTCGCTCTTGAACCAGAGGTGGCTTTGGCCCAGCGGTTGTGCGGTTTTGGCGTAGAGCCAGCGGTGCACTTCGGTGTGGGTGGGGGTGGCGCGGATGCCGCTGATTTCGCCAAACGCCTTGAGCAATTTGGCGGTGATGCGGTCTGCGCTGTCGTTGATATGCTCGGCCGACCAGCTGGCGCTGGCCTGGATGGTCCAGCGTTCAATGGCTTCGCGTCCGGGCTTGGAGGATTCGCGCGCCATCCAGGCGATGCGGTGGTGGGTGCTGCGTGCGGCGCTCCACTGTGGGCCGATGGTGATCAGGCCCGGCTGCATGGCTTGTGGCCAGGCGGCCATCAGCGTCCAGCAGGGGTCGACCTTGACGCTGTGCAGCGGGGTGGCCAATTCGCTGAGCTCGGAGGCCATCAACAGCGCCTGGGCCTGCGCGGCCGGGATGGCGAGGATGACCTGGTTGAAGCCGGCATAGACGTGGTTGCCGCCGTCAGCGCTTTCGGTGTGGACTTGCCAGCCGTCTTTCATCAGGGGGTCACGGCTGATGCGTGTGGCGCGCGTTTCCAGCTCGATGTTGCCGTCTTCCTGCAGCGGCTCGGCCCACGCTTTGACCAGGGCGTTCATGCCCGGCGTGGCGACCCAGTGGCGTTCGCCGCCGGGCAGGGATGCCTCGATCACTCGGCCCATGGGGTCGAGCACGCGCACGGCGTTGGCGCTCCAGGGGCGGCACAGGCCGGGGACGGTGCCCAAGGCCAGCTCAAAGCGGGGGTCGCGTACGGTGAAGTACTGGGCACCATGGTCAAAGCTGCCAAAGGGGCTGCGGCGAGTGGCCATGCGCCCGCCAGCGCCTCGACTCTTTTCAAACAGGGTGACGTGGTGTCCTGCTTGGCGAAGGGTGCGTGCGCAGGCAATGCCGGCCATGCCGACGCCGATGATGGCGATGTGTGGTGTGCTCATATGGGCTCACTGTACACGGGAAGCGGCTATTGCAGCAATGCAGCACGCGTCTTGTTGTTGGCCAGTTGATCGAGCCACCAGCGCAGGGCGGGGCCTGCGGTCTTTTGGCGGCTGGCGCGCCAGGCCATGTGGGCCGTGCTGCGGCGGGCTTTGGTGGTTTGGCGAACCACCAAGCGCCCAGCGTCGATGTGGGGCTGCGCCAAGGGTTGCGGCAAAAAGCCTGCACCTAGACCGCGCAGCTGGGCTTGCAGCTTGGTGGCCATGTCGGGCACGGTGAACACCTCTTGCCCACCCAGAAGGCCGATGGTCAGGCCCTGGCCGCGGTGCACGGTGTCGGCCACCGCAACGGCGCGGTGTTGCTGGAGCAGGGCATCGCTCAAGGGTTCAGGGGCCTTGGCCAGCGGGTGTTGCGGGGAGACGGCAAACACAAAGTCCACTTCGCCCAAGGGCAGGTGCTGGATGTCGGAGGCCAGGCCTGGCTCCAGCACGGCGCCGATGGCCAGGTCGGCCAAACCGTTGGCGAGTGCGGCCAAGGTCCCCGAGAGTGTTTCGTGGCGGATGCGCAGCCGTGTCGGTGTGCCCAGGGCCAAAAAGGCTTCGCTCAGGTCCAGCACCACCTCGCGCGAGATGATGCTGTCGACGGCGACCGTCAGGGCAGCCTCCCAGCCTGTGGCCACGCGACGAATGCGGTTGGCTACGGCGTCCAGGTCGCTGAGCAGGCGTTCAGCCTCGCGCAGGAGTTCCTGGCCGGCGGCGGTGGCTTGGGCCTGGCGCGAGCTGCGGTCGAACAGCAGCACATCGAGGGCGTCTTCCAGCTGGCGCACACGGTAGGTCAGGGCACTGGGGACCACGCCCAGTGCGCGGGCGGCGGCGGCAAAGCTGCCTTCGCGGCCAATGGCTTGCAGCATGAGCAAGGTGTCGGGGGTGAGCCAGTCTCGTGGGGCAGTCATAGGTTAAATGCAAATAAATTGAATGATGCCATCAAATCAATAGCATTTAAAGCAGGGGCTCAAGACCTACATTTGATCCACACACTCTGAATGCACAACCATGCTGACGATTCGCAAATCCAATGAACGGGGCTATGCCGACCACGGCTGGCTCAAGAGCTTTCACAGCTTTTCGTTTGCCAATTACTTTGACCCGCAGCACATGGGCTGGGGCAATCTGCGCGTCATCAACGAAGACCGCATTGCGCCCGGCACCGGCTTTGGTACCCATGGCCACCGCGACATGGAGATCATCAGCTACGTGCTCTCGGGCAACCTGGCGCACCAGGACAGCATGGGCAACATCAAGGGCATCCCGCCTGGCGATGTTCAGCGCATGAGCGCGGGCAGCGGCGTGCGCCACAGCGAGTTCAACCACGCTAAAGGCGAGCAAACCCACTTTCTGCAAATCTGGATCGAACCCAATGTGCATGGCATCGAGCCCAGCTACGAACAAAAAACCGTGCCTGAGGCGGCCAAGCGTGGCCAGCTGGCGCTGGTGGCCGCGCCCGAGGCGGGGGAGAACACTGTCAAAATCCACGCCGATGCACGCATGTACGCTGGCTTGCTGGACGGCGCAGAGCAGGCCAGCCTGCCGCTCGATCCGCAACGCAAGGCCTATGTGTTTCTGGTGCGAGGGCGCTTGAACGCCAACGGACAGACCCTAAATGCGGGCGACGCCGCCTTGCTGCAGGCCGAATCCAGCCTGACCCTGGACCAAGGCAGTGACGCCGAAGTGCTGGTGTTTGACCTGGCCCCCTGATTTTTTTCTTTTCTCTTTTACCAACCAAGGAGTTTTTTCATGGCAAAGACTGTTGTTGTTTTTCACTCTGGCTACGGCCACACCCAGTTCATCGCTCAAGCCGTGGCCAAAGGCGCTAACGCGCAGCTGGTCGCGATTGATGCCGACGGCAATGTGAGCGAGTCCGACTGGGCGACGCTGGACGCAGCTGACGCTATCGTCTTCGGTTCGCCCACCTACATGGGCGGCGTGAGCTGGCAGTTCAAGAAGTTTGCCGATGCTTCGTCCAAGCGCTGGTTCACCCGCGCCTGGCAGGACAAGTTTTTTGCCGGTTTCTCGGTCAGCGCCAGCCTCAACGGCGACAAGGGCATGACCCTGGCCTACCTGCAGACCCTGGCTTCGCAGCACGGTGGTCTGTGGATCAGCCTGGGTATGGCGCCTGCCAACTCCAGCGCCGCTACCCGCAACGACGTCAATAACCTGGGCGGCTCGGTGGGTCTGCTGGTGCAGGCGCCTTCGGACGCAGGCGCCGACAAGATCCCGCAAGGCGATGTGGACACCGCCACCAAGTTTGGTGAGCGCGTGGCTGCTGTGACCGCCAAGACCCGCGGCTAACGCCTTTGCACCACCCAGCCGGCGGCTCGGGTACCATGGCTGATATGAAGATATTGACCTTGATGCCTTGGGCCGACTGGCTGGCCATGCTTGCGTTCTTTGGCTTGTGGGTAGGCTATGCGAGCCTGGCCAAGGTTCGCGGCATGCGCGAGCGCACCTTGCTGGCCACCACCAATGCCTTGCGCCAGCAGTGGATGATGCAGGCCACCTTGCGTGATCCGCGCATGCTCGACGGCATCATCACGCAAAACCTGTCGCACACACCTTCCTTTTTTTCGTCCACCACGATCATCATCATCGGTGGTCTGTTTGCGGTCATGGGCACCACGGACAAGGCGGCTGACCTGGTGCGAGAGATTCCCTTTGCGCAGCAAACCCCGCTGCTGGTGTTCGAGTTCAAGTTGCTGGTGCTCATTGGCATTTTTGTTTATGCCTTTTTCCGGTTCACCTGGTCGATGCGCCAGTACACCTTTGTGGCACTGGTGATCGGCTCCATGCCGCCTGCTGAGGACTTCATCAGCGGCAAGGCCAGCCAGCAGGAGCATGCGCGCCGTGCGGGTGTGCTGGTGGGGACGGCGGCTGAAACCTTCAATGACGGTTTGCGGGCGTATTACTTTTCGTTTGCCCTGTTGGCCTGGTTTTTTTCGCCTTTGGCGCTGGTGTTGGCGGGGGCACTGGTGGTGCTGATCCTGTACGGCCGCGAGTTCCGTTCCGAGGTGTTGACCGTGCTTCGGGACTGAGTTTTCGGGCCTGTGCGCCCCTACAATGAGGGCATGTTTGTCCACCTGCGCCTTCACTCCGAATTCTCCATTGTCGACGGCACCTGCCGCATTGACGAGGTGGTCAAAAGTGCAGCCAAGGACGGGCAGCCCGCGCTGGCCATCACCGACCTGAACAATCTGTTTGGCGGCGTCAAGTTCTACAAGGAAGGCCGGGGCAAGGGCGTCAAACCGATTTTGGGCAGCGAAGTCCAGATCGAAGGCCTGGGCGGTGACCCGGCGCAAACTTCCCGCGTCATTTTGCTGGCCCAAAGCAAGCAGGGTTACCTGAATTTGTGCGAGCTGCTGGCCCGTGGCTGGACGCGCAATGTGGTCAAAGCCCAATCGGTGCTCAAGCTGGAGTGGTTGCAAGAGCTGGGCGAGGGGCTGATCCTGCTGTCAGGTGCGCAAGCGGGCCCGGTTGGCCAAGCGCTGGTGCAAGGCGATACCACCAAGGCCTCTGACCTGGCTCTGCAACTGGCTTCGCTGTTTCCGCACCGGTTTTACCTGGAGTTGCAGCGTGCCGGTCGCCCCGAAGATGAGCCGCATGTGGCTGCGACTGTGCAATTGGCTGCACGTCTGGGCTTGCCCGTGGTGGCCACGCACCCGGTGCAGTTCCTGACAGCTGAAGACTACGAGCCGCATGAGGCCCGGGTGTGTATTTCCGAAGGCGAAATCCTGGCCAACCCGCGCCGTGTGCGCCGTTTCACACGCGAGCAGTATTTCAAATCGGCCGCCGAGATGCAGGCGCTGTTTGCCGATGTGCCCAGCGCGATTGCCAACACGCTGGAGATCGCCAAGCGCTGCAGCCTGACCCTGGAGCTGGGCAAGCCACAGTTGCCCAATTTTCCGATCCCGCCGGTCAACGGCGAGGTGATGTCGGTGGAAGATTATTTCCGCCATGTCTCGCACGAAGGCCTGAACGAGCGCCTGGTGCACCTGTACCCCGACGAGAACAAACGCGAGGCCGCACGTCCGCGCTATGTGGAGCGGCTGGAGTTTGAGCTGGGCACCATCCTCAAGATGGGCTTCCCCGGTTACTTCCTGATCGTGGGCGACTTCATTCAGTGGGCCAAGAACAATGGTTGTCCGGTCGGGCCGGGCCGGGGCTCCGGTGCTGGTTCACTGGTGGCGTATGCGCTCAAAATCACGGATCTGGACCCGCTACAGTACAACCTGCTGTTCGAACGTTTCCTGAACCCCGAGCGGGTGTCCATGCCTGACTTCGATATCGATTTTTGTCAGGCCAACCGAGACCGCGTGATCGAATACGTCAAGGACAAGTACGGGCGCGATGCGGTCAGCCAGATCGCCACTTTCGGCACCATGGCCGCGCGCGCAGCCATCCGCGATGTGGGCCGGGTGATGGACATGAGCTACACCTTTTGCGATGGCATCAGCAAGCTCATTCCCAACAAGCCGGGCAAGCCGGTCACGATCCAGTACCCGCCAGCCGACCTCAAGCCGGACGACAAGGAAAAGTACGCGATTGCGGCAGAGCCCATGTTGGCCGAGCGCATTGAGCGTGAGGAAGACGTCAAGAACCTGATTGAGATGGCGCAGAGCCTTGAGGGCATGACCCGAAATGTGGGCATGCACGCAGGGGGCGTCTTGATCGCACCGGGCAAGCTGACCGATTTCTGCCCGCTGTACCAGCAGCCGGGCAGCGAATCGGCAGTGAGCCAGTACGACAAGGACGATGTGGAAGCCGCTGGCCTGGTCAAGTTCGACTTTTTGGGCCTGGCCACGCTGACCATTCTGGAAATTGCGCGTGAATTCATCATGGCACGCCACAAAGGCCAGGAGCACTTTGCTTTCGAGAACATTCCTCTGGACGATGGCCCGACCTATCGCTTGTTCCAGGAAGGCAAGACAGAAGCCGTGTTCCAGTTTGAAAGCCGCGGCATGCAGGGCATGTTGCGCGACGCCAAACCGACGCGCCTGGAAGACCTGATCGCCCTGAACGCGCTGTACCGTCCGGGCCCTATGGACCTGATCCCCAGCTTTGTGGCGCGCAAGCACGGGCGCGAGGAGGTGGTCTACCCGCACCCGGCGGTGGCCGAGATGCTGTCCGAGACCTACGGCATCATGGTTTATCAGGAACAGGTGATGCAGACCGCGCAGATCCTGGGTGGCTACTCGCTCGGTGGCGCCGACCTGCTGCGCCGCGCCATGGGCAAGAAAAAAGCCGAGGAGATGGCCGAGCACCGCGAGAAATTCCGTGCCGGCGCCCTGGCCACCCACAACATCCCGCAGGACAAGGCCGACGAAGTCTTTGACCTGATGGAAAAGTTCGCGGGCTACGGCTTCAACAAGTCGCACGCGGCCGCGTATTCATTGCTGGCCTATCACACTGGCTGGCTCAAGGTGCACTACACCGCCGAGTTCTTCTGCGCCAACATGACGGTGGAAATGGACGACACCGAC
>JACCDG011879859.1_pt1 | contig 14617 bp, 14 predicted proteins | sample 7442471 | NCBI WGS metagenome assembly JACCDG01 (sample SAMN15323444, study PRJNA562643) | freshwater metagenome | isolation source: river surface water | place: USA:Blue River Watershed | collected 2017-08-17
AGGTCGATGATATCGAACAGGGACTGATGCGGGACACTCATCAAGAACTGTACGAATGCAAGCAGTATGAAGATATGCTGCGGGAGGAGATATCTTCATCTTCTGATGATGAAGAATCTGAGTGATTCTGATTGTTCTTATGTATATATAGGAATCATGACAGCAGTATATCCATTGGACGAAGAATTGATACGATTCAGGGTACATCTTGAGAATCGAGTAGGTTCTGGTGGTGTTATACGATGGGTTGAAAATAGCTGGGATAGCTTCTACAACCGATGTAAATTCTGGAAGTGCAAGGTATATCTGATGTTTAGTTAGAATATATAGTAATCATGACAGCAATAAATCCATTGGACGAAGAATTGATACGATTCAAATTGGCTTATGAAGACATGAGATCATCCTGTGATTGTGGTCTCACACAATGGATTAAGAACAGCTGGAATAGTTTCTCTAATCGATGCAAATTCTGGAAGTGCAAAGTATATCTGATGTTTAGTTAGAATATATAGTAATCATGGAGGGCGTTCAAGACATTGTAAAGAAGATACAGAAGTATGCTACTGATGTAGATGCTTGTGATGCTTCAATTGCAGCTCTCGAGGAACACTTCAAACTGACTAAGATTGACCCAGTTCAAATGGAGATTGCTAACCTGACGGATGATGAAAAGCATCATATTTATGAAGATAATAAACGATGCAAGAATCTTGAGGATGCTAATAATATGATAGAAGAGCTTCTTCGGGAGAACCTCCGGTTGAAGAGTATCATAAATAACTTAAAGTATATCTCAACGAACCACTTTACCAAGGTCGTGGATGCGATTGTAGAGACTCGTCGAAAGAATGCCGATAACAATCGTAAGAATATTACAAAGGTCTTTGATGTTCTAAATAAGATAATGAGTCAGACAGAAAGTGAGGTTATTCATTGATAGTCCTACTGGACTATTTTTTTGAGCTCAAAATGGACGACCTGGAAGGTATAAATATAGCAACACTATTCAAAATGGTTCAGATTAAGCCTAAGACTACTGAGGGTTTCATTGCGGCTGCGATTGTGAAGTATGGGAATAAGTTCGACTACTCAATGGCTGTTTATGATAAGAATACAAAAAATACAGATATGATTACAATCATATGTCCTGACCATGGGAAGTTTGAGATATCCAAGAATAGGTTCTTGGATAACAAAGACTTTAAGTATGGATGTAGACGATGTAGCCCATCATACAGACGAACTCAAGAGGAGTTCATTGAAGATGCCACCATAAAACACAATGGAAAATATGATTACTCACTTGTGAAGTTTGAAAAGATGAAGGATATGATTACTATCATCTGCAAGATTCATGGAGAGTATGTACAGGAAGCCCGACATCATCTGAATGATGGAAATGGGTGTACGGATTGTCAGTATGGTGCAAAACGTCATAACAATGAAATATTCATAGCAATGGCTAATGAGATTCATGGTGAAGGAAAATATGATTACAGCCTTGTAAAATATGAAGGAAATAATATCAAGGTTGAAATCATATGTCCCAAACATGATAAATTTTACCAAACCCCAAATGCACATATTAACCAAAAACAGAATTGTCCCAAGTGTGCAAACGAAGCTTTGAGAATGACTCAAGAAGAATTCATAGTTAAGGCGAGAAGTATTCATGGAGATGCTTATGATTACAGTGAGGTTAATTATGAATTATCCAAGCTCAAGGTTCGCATCAAATGCATCAAACATGGAATCACATTTGATATGACTCCAAATCAGCATACAAGTTGGAGAAAATCTGGGTGCCCTTTATGTGCTCCAATTGGATACTCAAAGATTCAGATTGAATGGTTGTTATTCATGGAATCATACTATGGTATAGATATCATACATAAGGGCAATCCGAAATATGAATACGAATATGCCATTCCATCAACCAAGTATCATGCTGATGGATATCATAAGGATACCAATACCATATACGAGTTCTATGGAGACTATTGGCATGGAAATATAAGAATGTATGATCCAGATTTCATCAATATTAAGAAGGACAAAACAATGAAGGAACTTCTAATTGCTACCGCTTGGAAGGAAGATAACATCATAGAACTTGGGTACAAGCTTGTTGCGATATGGGAATCCGAATGGAAATTAATCATCAAGACCATTATTCAATGCCAACGCAGATTCAGAGCCACTCACTCTGAGTAATTTTTTCGTGGCTGGCAATTAATTAATTAAATCATAAACGGGCAAGATGGTAGTAGATATATGCATCTAATAAATTACATTTGCTATGGACATACTAACCATGTCAGTATGTATCTTATATGGTGTCTATGATTGACATAATTATTTTATAATTGAACCAACTATGCTGGCTATGATATAATTATATAGGAGATTAACCATGTCGACGGGAGGTGTCTTTCAGCTTATCTCCAACGATGGACGTATGGACGCATTGTTGCTTGCCAACAACGTCCTTCGCGACAACATCGCCACGACCAAGGCCCGTCGTGCCGCGGCCGGTGAAGCCGACGTGAACCCCACGCTCGCCGATTTGGAGCGCACGCACGTTCTGTTCGTGAACGCCCACCACAAGCCATATGTGGCGATTGCCTTCCAGTACTTCAAGGTCGCTGCCAACAACGTGTCGTTCGGCTCGGATGTTCCTATCTCCGTGCCCCAGTACGGCGATTTCTTCACGGATATGGTGGTCAACGTGGTTGTGCGTGCCCCTGTCCCGTCGTGGACTGACTCCGGCTCGCCGGTTGCTGCTGATACCGCGGTTGTTCGCGTGTGCGACTACCCGGGTGAGCGCCTCTTCGACAAGGTTGCCTTCGAAGTCAACTCGAACCCCATTGATACCTACACGAGTGAATCGTACGTGCTTCACCGTCAGTTCCATGTCCCGCAAGACAAGCTCGTTGCTTGGAAGCGCTGCATGGGCCAAGAACTGCCCCGCAAGGCCACCCCTCAGTGGGCCGCCCAGACCGGTGCCCCGGTTGGCAAGCGTGTCATCACGGACGTGTATGACGGCTACCAGACCTACAAGCAGACGCAGCAAGACCTTGTTCTGTGGATTCCGTTGCTGTTCTGGTTCAACCAGGATGTCCGCCTCGCCTTCCCGTCCGTCTCGGTTCCTTATGGCCAGCGCTTCGTGACGTTCTCCATCACGGACTCCGCCAACATCTTCCGCGCCATCGTCAACCCCGCCTCGGAGTCGACCACCATCCTCGCGCCTACGCTCGCCGTTCCCCAAATCTCGACGTTCGACTTGTACATCAACAACCTGTTCGTCATCCCTGAGGTCCATGATATCTTCATTGACCGCGTTGCGTTCATGCTCGTCCGCGTCCATCGCCAGGCCACCCAGAACCTGAACAAGGACTCCGACCGCATCTTGCTGCAACAGCTGAAGTGGCCCGTTGAGCTGCTCACGTTCGGCTTCCAGCCCAAGGTCAACCGCGCCCACAACTCGACCCTCAAGTCGCTCGGCGCCGATACCAACGGCACGCACGCTGCGCACTCCGGTGATATGGAGAGCTGGCACATCTATGGTGAGGTCAGTACCTCGGCCAGTACCACCATCCAGGGTGCTGGTGGCAACGGCCTCTACCTGACCTCGGTTGATGCGCATATCAACACGCTCAACCTGTCCGCGCACAGTGTCGACCTCTTCGGCATCTTCCCCGCGCAGTTCTTCAACGCGTACATCCCGTTCAAGTTCGGCGGCACCGCTGTCGTTGCTCCTACGGATCCGGGTCTCTACATGTACTCGTTCGCGCTGTTCCCCCTCACGCATCAACCCTCGGGCCACTTCAACACCTCTCGGTCGCGTGAAATCTATTTGGACTACACTTCGTCGTACATTGCCTCTGATACGACCGCCACGTTCTTCCTGGAGGCCCGTGCTATTAACTTCCTGTTAATCAGTGAAGGATCGTGTTCGTTGCGATATTCTACGTAAGGCTATTATGCACTTAGGAAGGATTCAATCATATACAAATATCATAAAAAACATACCAATCCATATTTTTATGCCCAATCAGAGAGTCTAACAGACCAGTAGCGGTCTGTTAGGAAATATTTAATTTCTATAGATGCCCAATCGTGGATTCATTCTTCCCCCCAGGGGGAAGAATGAGATATAAAATGGGCAGTCGTTAATATGCTTGTATGCTAAAAAACGTCCAATATTGATACTTCATATTATAATATATACAAAAGTACAATTTGAAATGACCCAATTGGACATCATTCAGTTTATTCAGCAAAATGCTAACATCGAGCAGACTTATGTTGATAAGTTCTGGAGCAACATATCAGATACTGAATGGATTTACATTGATAATGAGTTATTGGAATGGATTGGATACGAACGCAACACAGATATATATCGACTTAAGCATCAATATTTAGAATTACTATTATCCAACTTTGACAAGGATACCGATTTCAAACACATAACATCTCCAGTTCTGCGTGATATTCATAAGCAGATTAACATCACACTTCCCGCCAATATCAATATACATAATTCTACTAAGCATATTATTGTTCATCCCGATTGCTTTAAAGAATCATTGATGATTATCAATACAAATAGATCCAAGATGATTAGGAAATATTATATCCAGCTCGAAAAGATATTCATAGCATACATCAAACATTGCGAAGCCCAACATAAAAAGGAACTTGAGGAAACAAAACAACAACTAATAGAATCCAAGCAATCCATTACACAGTTCAAACTACGATTCAATAAGAAGAATGAGTACAAGCTTAATCAATACATATATGTTGCTACATCTCGCAATTATGCTAAGGACCTTATCTTCAAAGTTGGTATGACCAAGCATATAGATAAGCGAATCTGTAGCTATCAGACTGGTAGATGCAATGATGACAAATTTGTATATGTATATATTGCAAGATGCTTTGACTGTAAGTCTCTTGAACAGACTCTACAAGTGAGACTTGACCAGTTTCGTCATGATGATAGTCGAGAGCTATTTCAAATTCATTTCAATGTATTGAAGTCAATCATTGATGAGTTTGTATTGTTTGAAGAAGCATATACTCCCAAGCTAAACCATATTATAAACACATACTATGATACATATGAAAACATGCAGATACCATCATTTGAGGAACTCATCATCACAGACATGGACGACTACATTGATAAGAAATATAATACGAAGATTGTTGAGCCATACAGGCCTCCAACTACAGATGAAGTACATCCACGGTCATTGACTGATGAAGAAGTTAATAAACGACTTGAGCCATATGGACTCAAACTAAAGGAACCATATAATGGACGTTGTGATGCTCATAATACATTTGAATGCACCTCAGTATTGAATCATACTATAGTATCTACACTTGAACATGTCATAGACAACAAGCAATCTGGCTGTGTATATTGTGGCAAGATGGCTATCTTAGACCAAATACCAATCTATGTTTATAAGGAACGAACCTATGAGTATGTCTGCAGTTATCCAACGTTCGATGACCTGAAGAAGGCAGAACCGATGGTTAATCATCAGCTGCTAAGGAATATTATCAGAGAGCAACGTTGGCTCACTCCACACTATGGACATATCTATTCCATTCTCGCACCAGAGGATAACAAACTCATTCTAATGAAGACTCTCACAGAGGCTGAGAAGTTCATAATCAATAAACTTGATATCGATTATGAGATAATGCGTAGTCATACAATGAAAACAGCAATGACTCTTATCATTGCTATAGATGACATAAATGGAGTTGCATACAGTGGTTCATCTGCAACAGAATATTCTAAGCGTCTATGTTATGTCAACTCTGGTAAGAGAATCAATCGAAAGACAGTCTCTAAATACATAGACGCGGATAAGAAATATGGTGGATACAAATGGATTAGTAGTCTATGTGCAATATATAATGGTGTCCCAACAATAGATATCACGACTCTACCAATGACCTCATAAGAATCACAGAGAGCCTATTTTTATCATCTACTTAAAATTGAAGACTGATATATTTAAAATATAGACCACCATCCGTCTTAACCAATTTACAATGCCTAACTACAAGAACAACGTTGATGAAATTCCTGCTAATGCCAAACAATGCATTGGTCCATTATTCTATAGCCTTAGTCATTGGATTTGCGAGAATGGAGACTTCTTCACAATTTCTTCAAATGAAGAGATATATCAGTTGATGCCGTGTGATATGAAGCAGTATTACTCATTTCCTGCTGATATGATATTGGATAATGGAGTCATTGAGAAAATGAAATCCATTCCTGGTATATTTGCACGTAATGGAAAATCTGCTAAGGTATTGATTAGGGCTCTGGTATGCTACTACTTTGTTGATAAATTACAGTTAGATAAACTAACTGGTATGAGAGCTGTATTGATTAACAAAGATGATGATATATCATCATCGAATCTCAAATGGATTACAGATAAGGAACAAACCAATCTCAGAATGGCTGATTTGCGGTCGAGATGCGATTCAAATAACATATACAAATTCGTGGATGTACCTGATGATTTCAAAACTGAGTATCTTGGATGGAAGGAAGGGTATTTCATTAAGAAGGATGGTAATCGTATTCTTAGATTGACATCTACTGGAAACATGCGTGAGATAACAATTCGAACAAGCAATGATGGATATCAGAAAGCAACTCTAACCATCAATGGCAAGGAAAAATGTTATAACATGAAATGCCTAATGGATGAGATACATGTAGATATGGCCTCTAAAAATGTGGCTCATGTCAAGATAGGTGGTATCTTTGAAATTATAGAGGGTGATGATATTATAACCTGTATCCGCAAGAAGATTAATAACATGCTGACCAACCATGAACTGACAGAAGATATGCTACCAATAAATGGTCAATTGCCAGAAGCTACAATTGAACTGCTGAGTACATTGGATCCACGTGGAGTTGGTGATAAGGTTCTTATGGATAGCATTACAAATAAAATCAATAACGATTATCCGTGTTGTAGATTGCTATCATATCATGGTACTGGAAAATCTGGTCAGATGGTATTATGTACAAATACCATGCTTGTCTTCATACGGTCTCGTGATAATCTATGTCATGCATCCCGAGATTGTCCATTATGCATTGATTATCATAAGAATGAAAAGCTATTCAGACAAATCAAAACATGTCCAGAATCAGCAATTCCAATATATAGCTATACTCCAGCTATAATGGCTGCCGATAATAGGAACCCATCTTCATTTCAGCAGAAGTATCTTACTTGGACAGACTTCATGAAAGATGATGATAGCCGTGGTGTATTTACAGATTTACGTAAATCTATCTGCGGACAAGTCAAGGGCAAACTAAAGCAGCGGATTAGTTGTCTGGGTATGGTGCTATCTGTATATCCACCAGTCAATGGTCATCTTGATGAGTCATCCGCCGACTGGATTCTTAAACGCAGAATTGAATGCCCCACTATGATTGCTATGATGGACTACTTCAATAAGAAGACCAAGTAGAATCATTGAGAGTCTATTTTTTATGCAGTCTAAAAAATAAGCTTACACAACATATCTGTTGAATAACTATTCTTGATAATCATCCAGAGCATCTATTCCATGCTTCATCAATGAACTCCCCCTATGAATCTTGGATGATTGAACCACTTCTCGACACAGGCATTCTTAATCCTATTAGTCTCTTGGATAAGCTCGTAGTCATATCTGGATTGGTCTCGAATAAGCTCATAGCATTTGGATTATCCGAGAGCTTCTCCCAATCTATATATTCTGGATATTTTTCAAGCAGATGTATGGCATTTGAATTCTTGGATAGTTGATACCAGCATATAATATCCAGGTTGGCCTCCAGTAGATGTATCGCATTGGGATTCAATGATAACATCTCCCAGCATAGTTTCTCTACTATTGAGATCCATTCACGTAGCTTAAGAAACATTGTTATCATGGTCTATATTTTATCCAAAAAACATGCTTGCATCACCACATATATAACCAATGCATATATTCAATACTCATCTATGTACTGACTGATTAGTCTCCTTAATTATCTTTCAGTAGATGTATCGCATTGGGATTAAATGGTACCATATCCCAATGTATTTTCTCTGGATTAGCCTCTAATAGATGTATCGCATTGTAATTCAATGATAACCGACTCCAATTTATCTTCTCTGGATTGGCTTCCAATAGATGTATTGCATTTGGATTCTTAGATAATGCATCCCAATTTATCTTCTCTGGATTAGCCTCCAGCAAATGTATCGCATTGGGATTCTCAGATAAGAATTTCCAATCTATTCTATTCCAATTTATCATTGGCAACCAATCCCAAATCCAATGAGTCTGCTTTAGTTTAGCCTCTAATAGATGTATCGCATTGTAATTCAATGATAACCAACGCCAACGTATTTTCTCTGGATTAGCCTCTAATAGATGTATCGCATTGGGATTCTCGGATAATTTATACCAATTTATCTTCTCTGGATTAGCCTCCAGCAAATGTATCGCATTTGGATTCTTAGATAATGCATCCCAATTTATCTTCTCTGGATTAGCCTCCAGCAAATGTATCGCATTTGGATTCTTAGATAATGCATACCAATCTATCTTATCTGGATTAGCCTCCAGCAGATGTATCGCATCGGGATTGCCCGATAACCACGTCCAATTTAATTTCCTCCCATTAAGCCAATTATGTGGCTTAAGAGACATAGTAAAGTATGGTCTATAATACTAATTGAAAGTATCAAATATAACAAAAAACATGCTTACACCACATATCTATTTATCAACCAATCTGGGTGCTCATCCAATGCCTCCATTCCATATTTATTCACGTACTGATTTATAAACCTTGGCTGATTGAACCACTGTTGAATACATTCATTTTTATGTTTGTTGGTCTCCTTAATAAGATTGTAATCATATGTGAAGATAGCTGGATTCAATGAGAATTCATACCGATGTATCTTATATTGATTAGCCTTCAGCAGATGGATTGCATTGGGATTCTTTGATAGGTATTTCCAATTTATCTTATCCAGATTAGCTTCCAGCAGATGAATTGCATTGGGATTCTTTGATAGGCGTTTCCAATTTATCTTATCCAGATTAGCTTCCAGCAGATGAATTGCATTGGGATTCTTTGATAGGTATTTCCAATTTATCTTATCCAGATTAGCTTCCAGCAGATGAATTGCATTGGGATTCTTTGATAGGTGTTTCCAATTTATCTTATCCAGATTAGCCTCTAATAGATGTATTGCATTGGGATTCTTTGATAACCAATCCCAATTTACCTTATCCAGATTAGCCTCCAATAGATGTATCGCATTGGGATTCGTGGATAACATAACCCAATTTACCTTATCCAGATTAGCCTCTAATAGATGGATTGCATTTGGATTCATGGATAACATAACCCAATTTACCTTATCCAGATTAGCCTCTAATAGATGTATTGCATTGGAATTAAATGATAATATATACCAATTTACCTTATCCAGATTGGCTTCTAATAGATGTATCGCATTGGGATTAATTGATAATTTATTCCAATCTACCTTATCCAGATTAGCCTCCAGCAGATGTATCGCATCGGGATTCAATGATAACATCTCCCAGCATAGTCTCTTTACTATTGAGATCCAATCATGTAGCTTAAGAAACATGGTTATCGTGGTGTATATTTTTTATTTACAAGCCTTCAATTTTATCCAAAAATATGCTTACACCACATATGGATGGGTACTCATCTATGCCAAGTCAGAGGAAGTAAGTTTGGAATGGTTATACAAACATTCCAATATCATCAAATATGATTACAACCTTATTAAGGAGACCAACAAACATAAAAATGAATGTATTCAACAGTGGTTCAATCAGCCAAAGCACATAAGGGAGTTTATTGATGAGTACGGAATGAATGCATTGGATGGGTACTCAGAGTTGTTGATGGATAGATATGTGATGTAAGCATATTTTTGGATAAAATTGAAGGCTTGTATATAAAAAATATACACCATGATGACCATGTTTCTTAAGCTACGCAGTTGGATTCGAGGTAATAAGAACGGTTGGTCATTATTATGGGCTAATCATCATCTTATAAGAATGAGTTGGTTATCTGGGAATCCCAATGCGATACGTCTACTGGAGACTAATCAGCATAGGATACATTGGTATACATTATCGAGTAATCCCAATGCGATACATCTATTAGAGGCTAACCAAGATAAGATATATTGGGATAGATTATCAAAAAATCCAAATGCAATCCATCTATTGGAGGCTAATCCAGATAAGATAGATTGGAGTATGTTATCACTTAATCCCAATGCAATCCATCTATTGGAGGCTAATCCAGATAAGATAGATTGGATTAACTTATCACTTAATCCCAATGCAATCCATCTATTGGAAGCTAATCCAGAGAAGATAGATTGGGATGAGTTACCACTTAATCCCAATGCAATCCATCTATTGGAGGCTAATCCAGAGAAGATAGATTGGGATATGTTATCCGATAATCCTAATGCGATTCATCTGCTGGAGGCTAATCCAGAGAAGATAGATTGGAGTACGTTATCATTGAATCCTAATGCGATCCATCTATTGGAGGCCAATCCAGATAAGATAGATTGGATTAACTTATCAAGAAATCCCAATGCAATACGTCTATTGAAGGCTAACCAAGATAAGATAGATTGGGTTATGTTATCATTGAATCCTAATGCAATACGTCTATTGAAGGCTAACCAAGATAAGATAGATTGGGTTATGTTATCTGGGAATCCTGCTATCTTTACATATAAATACAACATTATTAGAAAGACTAACATAGAGAAGAACCTATGTATACAACAGTGGTTCAATCATCCAAGGTTTATCAATCAGTACGTGAATAAATATGGAATGGAGGCCTTGGATGAGTACCCGGAGTGGTTGATGGATAGATATGTGGTGTAAGCATGTTTTTTGAGCATCGCATTTTGGATTCGCAGATAATGCATACCAATTTAGTTTATCCTTTTGTATCCAATATAGATATTGCATTGGGGTTCTCTGATAAGCTCCTTCAATTAGTTTATTCTCATCAATCCAATCACTAATCTCCGAATATAATAGACTTGGTATATTCGTTGTATTGATGATTTGGCACTTGTATATATATCATCAAGTGTATTGTTTATCTATTCTTGATGCAGTTATGTTATCCAACAATTGTTGGTTTAGATTATCATTGCTAACCCTCAATAACTGTTGCCGATGATCCATCTAAGCCAATATCCACGCTTATATCCGGTTTCTTTACATTCTTTACCACCCTATTCAATGTAATGTAATTGATTCTATTTATTTTTATATCAAGTCTATTATATAATCACGATGGACGAATACGGCGGCAAGTTCTCACTCCCATCGATGCACTCTCTGTATGGCAAGGCCAAGTCCAATGTCGTGCCGATTGCAATAATAGTCATTGCAATTATTATCCTTATCGTCCTGATAACGCTTCTGGCTATGCACAAGGTTTCTTTCAAGGGAGAGCATGCTGGTTGGGTGGGATTTGGATTTGGTGGGTCAATATCATGGCTACTGGCCGCGATATTGATATTGGTTGAATATTAATCAGTTAATTATATTCAGTCTATTATATATCCATCATGTACGGAAACGGTGGCAAGTTCTCATTCCAGTCGATGCGCTCCATGCACGCACCTCCAACCAAGTACCTATACATGGCTATCTTTGTAGTCATCCTGCTCATATCGGTGGCTGCTCTGATAACCATCGTCGTGCTTCTAACCAAATATAAGGTTCCACAGATGAACTTGTGGCCAGTTGGCATCTATGCCTCGCTGCTTCCAATCGTGGCAATTCTGGCTGACCTCACCTGGTATGCCAGTACCAAGCAATAGATAGCCTCATCCTATTTTTTTATGATGGCTACCAATATAGATATGCACGGCGGTATTATAGGGTTGTTAGTTGGGTTTCTGGTGGGTCTGCTGATAGTAATCATGAGCGACCTAACCACCAAGACCAAGGCATGGGTGTTTCTGTGGCTGACCATAGTTGGTGGGATAATAGGCGCCATGATGCATAGCCTCCGTCATGGCAATGGGCTCATGCATTATTTCATGTTGGGCTCTCTGATAGACCTGATTGGCAACATCATAAGTGGGCTGTTCAATCTGCTTGGCTGATAAGCTTAAGAATGGATTGAGCATAAAATAGGATAGATATCAAATATAGGTATCAACAATGCCAGCTGCCACCCCAAAGCGTTTCCTTAACCGCCACAACAACATGAATGCCAGAAATGTGCATGAGTATGGTGTATCCATCATGGATAGGAGCTATCTGGAGCAGCGATGCCAGAGAGACAAGTTGAGTGAGGAGTTCATGGAGACACATGCCAACTATCTGGATTGGACGGTTGTGAGCAAGGAACAGGTTTTGAGCGAGGAGTTCATGCGCCGTCATGCGGATGATATCGATTGGTACATGGCATGCAAGCACCAGAAGAATATGAGTGAGAGTCTGATGCGAGACATGGCTGTGCGGCTGGACTGGATGCGTACATCTCAGTACCAGGACCTATCTGAGGACTTCATTAGAGACTTCTGTGATTGTGTGTACTGGAAGTTGATATCCAGATACCAGACGCTGTCCATCATGTTCATCTACGAGTTCCAGCATAGGGTTGACTGGGAGCTTATCTCTAAACATCAGGTTCTGTCTGAGATTGACATGTTAACCTTCGCTGATAGACTGTACTGGCGCAAGCTGGTCAAGTATCAGAAGATGAGTAAGGAGTTCCTGATTGAGTTCCGCGACAGGCTAATCATGTTGGATGCGTTCGAGGATAACGAGTTGAATGGAGAAGCCATAACCGATGTGATGTCTCAGCCAATCATTAATATTGACTTCGAGGCAGCACTCACGCTGTCTGTCCTGGGGTTGAGTATGTAATCACTGAAAAAAAATAAAAATGCTTTACTTTGATGCGTGTACATGTTTTTTTATGTCTGGTTGAGCAGCTGTTCCAGGCGTTCAATCTTCTTGTATAGGTCCTTGATACATACAATTGCATAGCAGCTGAGTTTATCATAGTCGATACATATCTGTGCTCCCTCTGGATCTCCTTCCTGTTCTACCTCAAGTTCTTTGTTCTCGGTGAGATACACTACTTCCTTCATATTATTCTTGACGCAGTCCTGGGCTATCACTCCAAAGCTGGGTTCATCCGTGCTCTTGTATGCGAATCTGCATGGGTTGATATTTTTTATGCCCGCGATGATGCGGTCATTATCTATTTCTGTAAGATACTCTATGTTCTTCTTGATGCGTCTATCAGATGCGGCGATGATTACCCCACTGATGGCAATGCCTGCTGATGTAAGCATGGACAGGCTTATATTACCTGTCCAAGTCGTGCTATGTTGCAAGGCTGTATCTGTATTCGAGAACCATGTCAGCGTTGCTGATGAGTATGATTGACTCTTGGACCCAGTTATATTTACAACACCATTGCAGTATATGTCCTTGGCTATACCAATGCCTCCAGAAAGTATGACCGAGCCATTTGTAGATGCAGTGCTCTGAGTTGTGTCGGTGTTGGTATATGCTCCAGATGTCTGTAGTGTGCCAGTGATATCCAGAGTTTTGGCTGGACTTGAATTACCTCCAAGACCCACCTTTCCAGTGCTATCAATGACAAACCAGTAGCTGCCTTTGTAGATATAGAATGCCCCATTTGGTGCCAATCCAGTTCCTCTGTATCCCAGTTCCAATGTACTTGTATCATTGCTGAACAAGATAGTAGCTCTACCAGTTGAAGATGTGTTGGATATTGATATCGGGGAGTTGTTAGTTCCGCTGTATGTGAGAGTGCCATTCAGACTTCCATAGATACCAGTTCCTACATATAGATTCTTGGCTATACCAACACCTCCAGAGGTTATTATTGAACCAGTAGATATAGATGATGAATCTGTAGTGTCGGATTCCGTAAGTGCGGCAGATAGAGTTAGTCCTGCGAGAGTACCAACTGATGTTATATTGGTCTGAGCTGCATTCTGAAGAACACCTGATGAGTTCATCAGTATGGTGCCTCCATTTCTCAGAGACCCTGATAGAGAGATATCTCCGGATACATCCAGTGTATATGCTGGAGTTCTATTGGCTATGCCTACATTGCCGGTGTTGGAGATACAGAATCTATATCCTCCTTGATATATATAGAATCCCGATACTGGTGAAGTATCCGTAGAGCCCCTCAGACCCATTTCGATATCTGTGGAACCTGCAGCCTTGAATAATATATTACCATGCCCGCCGGTATTCGTGTTCTGTACTGTCAGAATATTATTCGCGATTGATGATAATGTGAGAGAAGTCAAAGTACCAACCGATGTGATATTGGATTGAGCTGCATTTTGAAGAACTCCAGATGAGTTCATTAGTACTGTGCCTCCATTTCTCAGAGACCCTGTGAGAGATATATCTCCGTTGACATCCAATGGATATGATGCATTGGTTGAGTCTCCTAAACGTAGTCCAGTAGCAT
>JACCDG011872400.1_pt1 | contig 14602 bp, 24 predicted proteins | sample 7442471 | NCBI WGS metagenome assembly JACCDG01 (sample SAMN15323444, study PRJNA562643) | freshwater metagenome | isolation source: river surface water | place: USA:Blue River Watershed | collected 2017-08-17
ATTAGTTGTAGAAGGTTGACCGCATCCTTCGAGCATATATTATGGGTTGCTAAAGATAAAAAGTATAAGTTCAATTATAAGGACCTTAAAGATGGTATTTTCCCTGAGGACGGAATAAAAAAAGAAAATAAACAGATGAGGAATGTATGGGATATACCAACGGCTGGAAATGAAAATGTAGGACACCCAACCCAAAAACCTATAAACGTTTATAAGAGATGCATCATGACTGCAATAAATAAAGATATTCCAAATCCATTAATTCTCGACTTTTTTGGTGGGTCTGGAACTTGTGGTGTTGCCGCACAATCACTAGGTTATGATTATATTTTGGTTGAGAAAAGTGAAGAATATGTTGATATAATTAAAAAAAGATTGAATTTGAAATAGTTTTTTAGTCGTTTTAGTTTTAGAATAGATTTATTTTGTATATTTGCTTCATGCAAATTTTTCTTCCTTACTCTGATATGCGTAAATCCTTACAAACCCTTGATAATAAAAGGTTAGGTAAACAAAGGGTTGAAACATATCAGATTATTTCTGCGATATTGAAAAGACCTAAGTTGGATGGAACACCTTACAAAGGTTGGTTGAACCACCCTTGTACAGTAATGTGGAAAGACTATGTTCCTGCACTCAAATTGTACATGAACTATTCAATTGCTGAATGGATTACACGTGGATTTAAAAATACCATGAATCTCGAACAATACATTGAAGACCAAGTAGTCATACCACCATTTATTGGAAATGAGAGATTTCACTCGTCACACAGAGCTAACCTATTAAAAAAGGAACCTGAGTTCTATAACAAATACGGGTGGATTGAAAATCCACAAGACCCATATGTATGGATGGATGCTGAAGGAAAATGGTACGAACAACACTCAGGAAAAAAAGGGAGGGTATACCTATGAAACATTTAACTTATAAAAAAGGTGGAGTTGAACACACACCAATCAAAGTTTGGAGAACAGATTCAGTTACTGAGGTGGCAATATATCAAGGCAATAGAGGTGAAAATCCTGAGCTAGATTTTGTAGTAAAATATAAAGAGGAAAATAAGAGACTAAGAACTCCGTCTCATACTCATTGGATTGTAGATTTGTTGGTAAAGGGAACTTCAAATAAAGAAGCTTTGTTGACCTATGTAAATGATATTATAAAGATTTATGATGAGTCGGTTAGATTCAAATCACACGAAGAAAGAATCAACTATGAATTAAAATATCCGAACTTGATGGTTACCAAACATATCCAGTTACAAGGACTTGGATATTATAGTATTGAAACTTTAACATCTTTTATTGAGTTATTTTCTAAATGTGAAAAACAGTCTGATGATGCATTTATGTTCCGAGGGTTACTTTCATTAGTAAAAGAGTATTGTGAGGGAAAAAAAGATTTTTATCAGATTGTTGGGCTTTCTAAACGTGTTTAACCTATCTTTGTTTCAAATCAATTTATGAAAAATTATATTCTAACAGTAATTGGAAATTTCGAATCGGAAGAGACCTGTAAAGAACTTGCGATTTCTATCACCCCAATCGTAGATTCACCAAACCTTAAGTTTCAACATGCTAAAGGTGTGTTGATTTTTCATTTCGCCACAGAAGTTTCAAAAGAGGAGATATTTGATTATGTAAGGGGTATCCTTTATGGTGTTACCGAAGCATTCGTTCTAACAGAGTTGAATGATGATATAACCGTCTCAATGCCTGAAGAAATCAAAGTACATCTCTTGGACTTAGAGAATGGTTCGGAAAACATAGAAATGTTCATCGATATGAAATCGGAAAAGAATAATTTAAGATTCAATGAAGAAGAAGAGGACGACGATGACTTCGTGGCTCTACTATTAGATGGAATAAAACGAAAAGTCAAAAAACCTTCCCTTGACCAGTTATTGGAAAAGATATCCAAAAACGGTGTTGAATCTTTGTCCACCTATGAAAAAGAAACGTTAGAATATTACTCTAAAAATTATTAATTAAAACCTTAGTATGAAACAAAAAAGTGCAATTCCAATCAATCAAGAGGAAATTAGTGTTTACCTTAAGGACGTTAGAAAACTAAAAGTTATGACTCCTGAAAGGGAGAGAGTTTTGGCGGACAAGATGTTATCAGGTAAAATTTCTCTCAAAGAAAAAGAAGAGATTAAAAAAGAAATACTTGAGGGAAACCTTAGATTCGTTATCACAGTATCTAAACAATATCAAAATCAAGGTTTGGACCTACCTGATTTGATTGCCGAGGGTAACTATGGTTTGATGAAGGCAATCGAAAACTTTGATTGGTCTAAGAAATTAAGATTTATATCATATGCGGTTTGGTGGATTAGACAATCAATTCTTCAATCTTTAAACGAAAATGCAAGAACCATCCGACTACCTGTAAACGTGGTTCAAGAACTACATAAGGCTAAAAAGGAGTTGGATTTGAATGGTACTGAATTACCTGAAAAATTTGTAACTCTTCCGAGTATGGTAAACTTGGACAATCCTTTCAATGATGAAGGAGATACCCTTCTTGATGTGGTACCTAATCCAAATGCTGAAATGGCAGATGCTGGTCTATCCTCAGATGAAACACTCAAAGATAAATTGTTGGCTCTTTTGGATGTATTAGATGAGAGGGAAAAGGTTATTATCCAAGACTATTTTGGATTATCTGGTTCAACAAGAACCTTAGAAGATATTGGAAATGATTTCGAGTTAACTAAAGAAAGGGTAAGACAGATTAAAGAAAAAGCGCTGAGAAAATTGCGAAATGAAACAGGTTCCCTGTTCGACTACATGTAATTAAATTGTAAAGGGTGTATTTATTAGATACACCTTTTATATTTAAAAGAGGTTTAAATTAAAAATTATGAAAAAGTTTATACAGAATAACTTCACAATTATTGTTCTCGTCATTGCAATCTTAGGTTTTTTCAAAAGTTGTGGTGAAGCGAGAGACATTGCTAAAATCAAAAATGAGATTAAAGCAATTAAGGATTCAACATATACAAAAGATGAGTTGAACAGAGAACTTAAGATTTCAGGTCTTGAGGCTGAAAAGAGAATGATTCAGGCGACAGACAGAACATTACTTGACGTAAGAAGACAAACTGAAATTGAAGAGGAGATAAAAAAACTAAACAAAAAATAAGATGTCTTGGTTTCAAAAAAACTTTAGGACTTTGATTTATGTGGCATTTCTTGTGCCAATCATCACAGTTGCTATTGTTTCAATATCACACGTTACTAAGTGGTACGGTATTTCAAACCCTTTGAGTTGGTCAATTTACCTTTCAGTAGGTATTGAGATTGCAGCACTTTCAGCTTTGGCAGCTATTGCGGCACAAATGGGTAAGAAGGTATATTTCCCATTCATTATAGTAACATTAATTCAATTTATTGGTAACATATTTTTTGCTTATCAGTATATTGATATGAATAGTCAAAGCTTCAGAGATTGGGTAGACATGGTTGACCCAATTGTTCAATTCTTAGGGGTTGAAAGTGGAGACTTGATTGGTCACAAAAGATTTTTGGCTTTATTTGCTGGAGGTATGTTACCTATAATTTCATTATCTTTTCTTCACATGTTAGTTAAATTTGAAGAGGAAGAGAAGAAAAAACTTCCCACTCAAACACTTGATATCGATATAGAAAAATTGAGTACTGAAGCTGGTAAAATGGAAGAAGACCCTGATAAAATAAAGTACACACCGACACCCGAGGAGTTAGAAAAACTTGAAGAAGAATTAAGAAAATTAAACGAAAAAAAATTCGGAAATCTTCAAGAGGAACCACCAATACCTGAACCGATTTTAGAGGAGGAGGTGAAACCTTCACCAATAAAAAAAGTCTTGAGTTATCTTAGAAGGGATGCTTAATATTCAAAAATACGGTACCTTTAAACCAAAAGGGAAACAAAAGAAAAAAACACAAATTATTCTCTCTCATACTTCAAGGGAGGTCGAGCAATACTTGACCTCCCTTAAATTTAGGTATAATGGGAGTTTTGATAGAGTACCTAACTTCCTAATAACTAGGAAAGGTGAGGTCTTACAATTGATTCCTGAGACTGGGTATACAAATTATCTTAACAACGAAAGTGTAAATCAGAATTCTGTTGTGATTTCACTTGAAAATTTAGGATGGTTGGAGAAGAAACCCTTGTCCAACTATTATATTAACTGGATTGGGAGTATTTATAAGGGAGAAGTTTACGAAAAGAAGTGGAGAGATTTCTTTTTTTGGCAACCATACACTCAATTACAGGTAGATTCATTAGTTGAGTTATGTTTACAACTAACAGATTCTCTTCAGATAGAAAAGAGGTCGATAGGTCATAATACTAAAATAGATGGTATTACAAAATGGAATGGTATAATTTCAAGAAGTAATATCGACAGTAAGTATACCGATTTGAACCCATCTTTTAATTTCGATACTTTCACAAAATTTTTTGAAAATGAACAACAATATGCTGAATGAAAGATATGATGAGATTAAAAATCTCTTAAAAAAATCAAGAATGCTCGTTGAGCAAGATACACAAATCAATGTTGCCAAAGACCTTGAAAAAAGAATTTCTCAAGACGATGAGTATGAGACAGCCGTTTCAGACATCGAAAATGACGAAGAGACATCACCACAGGATAAAGTACAAAAGTATAGAATATCGGGTGGTATTTTAGCTCTTCACGGAAAAGATAGGTCAGACTTAGATATCACAACCGACGATAAAGTTGCATTCCAAGAAACTATGGATGAGTTCGTTGAGGAGGTTTCTGACTTGGTTGATTTCAATATACTCAACGTATATCCTAACAATGTTGAATGGTCTGGTAAAGTTATAGACGAAGATTTAGAATTTATTTTCACAATAGGGGAGGATAGTGGAATCTATATTAATGGACAAATGGTTAAAGTTGACCAAGATTTCTTAGATATGATTAATAAACTTCAACAGTTCTACCAAAAGTTTAAATCCAAGTGGGGTAAAGTTTTGGCAAGTAGAAAGAAGACAAAAGAAGCACCAATGTAATATGATTAAGAAAATTTTCGATTTTTTAAAAGCAAACTATCAAACAATTCTAAAAGTTATTTTCGGGTTGTTTGTTTTATATTATCTCATTTTTTTCCTGACTCCGAGAGTCCAAATGGCTGCAGACCAAAAACAGCAATTAGATTCACTTAATGTTGTTATAAAACAATTACATGAAGATAATTTGAAATTGGAAGATAAAATTTCTGATTTCAACAGTGAAATAGAACAAGTTGACGAGTCTATAAGTAAAATAAAAAATCAAAAGACAATTGTTAAAGAAATTTATCATGAAAAAATTAGTAATGTTGATAAGCTTACTTCTCGTGAAGTCGATAGCTTTTTCACAGACAGATACAAGTAAGGTAGAAAAATGCTTTCCAATGCCTGTTGTTAAACAAATAATGAAGGATTTGGTTAGTGGTGATGAGGCAAAGGCTCAACTCAAATTGACCGAACAACAATTACTTGAAACCGAGAAAAAGGTTTCATTAAAAGACAGTGTAATCACAACTTTGAGACTTAAAGAAGTGAACTATCAGACAATTATCGACTCTGAAAAACAAAAGTTCGATATAATGGACAGATATTCTAAGAAATTAGAGTTTGACCTAAAGAAAGAAAAAGTAAAAAATAAATTCAAATCCATATTGGGTACAGGAGCAATCGCTGTATTAACCTTCTTCCTAATCACAAAATAATGGCACTCACAAATTCAGAAGTCAAAGAAATTGAAGTAATGATTCGTAAGGAAATCAGGAGCTTTATGGAGAACAACACTGTGAGACAGTTTGAAGATAAACTCATGGATAAAATTCAAAAAGAAATCAAAAGAGGAAAACTCGAAGGTGATATCAAAGACATCACACTAAGAATGTTCAGAGAATTTTATCAGTTCATGTGGATGAACAGAAGTTATTGGGAACCAAGATTGAAAAACGCATAACATGAAAAAAGACGCTTCACAAGATTTTAAAAAGGCGGTTGATAAAGCATTTACAACTCAACCAAATGTAAAACTAAATTCCTCTACAATGAAAGATGCTCTAAGTCTTAAACAACAATTCAAAGAAGAAGAGGAACTAGTTGGGGGGAGAGGTGATAAAATGACTTTGATGAAGTTGGCTAAGAAACATGGAGTTAGTCCTTTGAATATCACAACCCAATTTGATATGGGTGTTGAGGTAGAGAGGGAACATACAAATGATTTAAAAAAAGCAATAGAAATTGCTTTAGACCATTTGACCGAGGACCCAAAATACTATTCCAAACTAAGTAAAATTGAAACTAAAGAAGGTCCTCAAACACCATCAAGAAGAGCTTTTGCTCAAGACCTACAAAAAGATAAAGATTATATTGAGTTCAAAAAAAGAGCCAAGTATAAAGATGATAGAGGTGTAGAGTTTTCATTTGGAATTCCTAATGTGACCAGTGATGACCCGTTCATTAGTAAAAAGAAATGGAGTAGACCAGGTAAAGAGGAAACAAAAGAGGCTACAGGTTCAGGTTCATCAGGTGCTTTCGCTGGTCCAATTGCTTTCAAAGATTCTGAGTTCCTTAGAAATAGTTTCAAAGAAACTCCTAAATTGAAAGAGGATGTGGAGAAAGTAGAGGCTAAGGAAGCGACAGGTTCAGGTTCAGTTGGTGGTTATGAATCACCATCAATGTGGGCTAAGTCTACAAAGAAAAAAGATTGGGGACCATCGAGAAAGACTCAATACAAAGGGGGTTCTTTCGTTAAAGTTAAAAAGAAATGTACCAAGTTTCCATACTGTAATCAGGGAGACATCAACGCACTTATTTTGAGTAAGAATGAGTCTGTTAAAGAGGCTATAAAATCCATCTCAACGAAATATAACATAAGTGAAAACTTAATTATTTCTATTTTGGAGAATGAGTATTCCAAACTCAATAAAAGAGGGAAATAATGATATTTATATTAAAAACACACAAATGAGCAAGTTTGAAAAACATATTGATAATTTAATTACCAAAATTCTCAATGAAGAAATTGAAACTAAAGTGAAAACTATTTCAGAGGAAATGGGTGAATGGCAAGAAATTGAGGTTGGTGAAGAATTGAAAGGAAAGCAGGGTAGAATTGATGCCAACAAAAACGATAGAATTGACGCTGAAGATTTTAAACTTTTAAGAAAAAAGAAAAATCACAAGAAAGAAGTTGACGAGTTCTATTTCTATAGTGATGAAGATGAGGAAATTGAGGATGCTGAAGAGTTGTCTCAAAACGAACCAACATATGTTGGTAAAGGTCTAGCAGACAACAAGGTTAAAGCTGATTTGAGAAATAAAATATTCGGTTCATTTGACGATGAGCATGGTTGGTTCGATAACGATGATAAACAATTCAGTGGAGATTTCGATTTTGACTACGATGAAGAGGTTTTCCCTGATTTTGGTTCATTTATGTCCAAGTATGGAGACAGACAAGGATGGTTTGCACCAAAAGGTGGTGAAAAATTCTTCAAAGCTTACCAAGATAAGTTTGGTGGGGCACCATTTAGAATTAGAAAAATGAAAGGGTTAGAGGAAGAAGCTGAAACTGAAGAGGGGAATTATTTTTCAGGTCAAAGAGCAGATGCAATTGAAGATGGTAAAGAAACTTTTAAAGTAGGAAATAAAACATATCCTGTGAAAGGTTCAAAAAAAATGGATGAAGCTAAAAAAGAAAAGTGGATTCAAAAAACGGATATGAAAAAAGGTGCATTACATAAAAAGTTAAATGTACCTCAAGACGAAAAAATTCCTCAATCTAAATTGAAGACGTTGAAAAAAGAGTTAATGAAAAAGGCTGAGGGTGATAAAAAATTATCACAACCAGATTCTACACTTTTGAAACAAGTAAATCTAGCTCTCACACTTAAAGATATTAAAGAGGGTTCTAATAAAATTACTTTTACAGAAAATGAGTTGATAGACTTCATCGAGAATATTGTGATGGAACAAAAAGTTAAGGACATTGCAGAAAAAAATAATATTTCAAAGAAAGAACCTGAAGGGTTGAAAAAAACAAACAAAGCTCTTGCTGCATCAAAGAAAGAAAATGATGACTACGCTAAAGAGGTTGTAAAAAAAATGCAAGCTTATGTGAAAGCAGGTTCAAACGGACAATTTACAGAAAGTCCCGAGGAGTTCCCTGAAAACAACTATCAATTATCTAAAATGAAAGAAAAAACTAAAAAGTATCATCCATCTGAGGCGGTTGATGAGTACATCGATGCTTTTGCTTATCCAGGTATGACCAATTTAGTTTATGATGAAATCAAACCTGAGGATGAAAAAATCGAAAGACAAATTAAAGGTCACAGAATGAATGGAAACGCTGAGGTTGATGAATCAGGAAAAGCTTTAGGTAATGTTGTACCAAGTAAAACAGGTGAAAAGTTTTTCAAAAACTATAAAGAGAATTTATATGGAGCGGAGCAACAACAAGCTTCTTATAAAAGACAACCACAACCTGTAGATATTGCTGGTGAAACAAAAGAATCAGGAACTTTGAAAAGTATTAAAAAGGGTTCGGCTAATAAAGCTTCGAAAATCATGAATCAATTGGAAAGTCAAGAAGACAAGAAGGCTAAAGTTATAAGTGAGGAAATGAATAAGATGAAAAATCTAATTTCATACAACAGAAAAACTCAATAAAAATTCACAAATATCAAAACTTAATTATTATTCTCCATAGATGAACTCTATGGAGAATTTTTTTAATTGGATGTCTAAGACAATACCTGATGAGGAGGTAACGGTATGGTTCAATGTGCATAATATGAATTATGAGAAAATTGAACTATTTGGTGATATATTTAAATCACTGAATCAAACTATCGTAGACACATATATGGGAGAATCTGACGGGGAGACTAGAATATCGTTAACTCAAGAAGATAAAGAAAATCATTTTGAATGGTGTTGGAATACTGTTATTAAGAATTTCAAGAAAGAAGAAGTTTCAATAAAAACAAACGGAGAACACAAGGAATATTTTAAACAATTTTTCTTAGATAGTTTTTATAATCAATCACAAGAAAATGTAAGAATCTCAATACCTGAATTCCTTAACGATGTTTTTGATGTAGATAAGCCTTTCTCAAAGTCCGATTTGGATATCCTCACCGAGCTTTACAAATTGATTGAAAAAAACATGGAATAAAAAAAATCCTTGTTTTTATTTACACCAGACCAAAAAAAGTTAAGATTGTTAGATAAAATAAACTTTTTTCAATAACTCGAAAAATGGAAACATTAGAACAAATCAAAGAAATGACTGAGTTGTTATCTGTTGATACTACAAAGTTTTTCAAAGGAAACAAGAGTGCTGGAACAAGAGCAAGAAAAACTGCACAAGATTTGAAAGCTCTTCTTCAAAAATTAAGAGGAGAAATCCTAGAGCACAAAAAGACTGAAACTAATGCATAATATTGAAACGATATATTTGTTTATATTTGTTTTTACAATATTAGTTACATTAAAAAATGTCGCAAAATTTGTAAGTGCCCTGTTACAAAAAGAGCCAAAACCTTTGGCTTATAGTAACAGGGAACTTATCCTTTTTGGTTTATCATTGAGTTATATTATCACTTACATTATCACGTTATGAGTTTTTACAAAGAAATAGCTAGTTTCGCGGAGTATATCCATTCCATAAGAAAGTTGAAAAACTACCTAAGTTTTGACTTACAATTTCCTGCTAAATGGAGTTTACCTAAATCAATGGTAGATGAGAGCCAAGTGGTCCCTTTTGAAGCCGAAGACCCAAATATGAAGGGAATATCTTTTGTTGCAGAATTAAATGAAAGTTCAATTAATTCCATCTTAACTAAAGTGTTGAAAATAATTAAACTTAATAAAGAAAGAGAAATTAAAGAAAAGTTATTTAAACAAACGATAGACCAACTCAAAGAGACATTTGAGAAAAATGATTTGGATAAATTAAAAAAACTTTATTTTGATTTTGAAATAGAGGAAACAGATTTAACTATTAATGATGAGCCAGAGAACGGAGAAGATTCTGAATTGGTTAACGAGTGAGAAGAATAAAGACGAGAGGGAATTAGAAAGAGAAAAAAAACTTTTTATTCAACAGATAAAAAAAATCAAAAAAGATGATTTATTCCCAAAACCAAAAAAACTAACACTATGGCAGAAAATAAAAATACTAATCCTGGGCACTTAGAAAAACTAGCTCTTATTGCCGAGTCAGTACAGTCAATTTACAGAGGTAAGGCTACCGTAGTTTTTGAGTTGGAGAGTGACGAATATAAGTCAGTGATTAATCATTTCAGAGAAATTGATAGACATCACAAAAGATTTTCAATTGATGTTTCAGGAACTGAGTTCCATTTTCTCCTTACTGAGGAAGAGAAGTAAATTTCCTGTAAAGAATTTTTTTGTCGAATCCATGTGATTCCAAAAGAGAATATAGATACTTTTTTTGAGGGGTTGAACTGTCTTTTATAAAGAGACAATCACCCCTCTTTATTTTGTGAAAATGTGCAGACATACACTCAATGAATCTTATGGACTCTTCTTCAGATTTTAAGGTAAACAAGCTAAAGTTGTCGTCATCCTGTACAACAATCTTATTGTTAAGAGCAGATACCATCTTCACCCCAAGACCCTTAAGATACTTTTTAATAAATTCCTCGGTTGAAATTTTTTTGTTAACCTGAAGGTCAAAGATAGATTCCTTTTTTTTGTATGGGTTTATCAAAATCAAAGTCATACCTTTTTCATCCAACTTGACCTTTAGAAATCTACCGAGTTCGTCAGTCAAATATACAGGTTCTTTTTGTTCCGAGCTCATATGTACAATACCAAGTTCATAGTTACATAGTTTACCTGATTCAACTTGAACATCGAAAATTACACTATCTGATTCATTCATCATTTTTTTATAGAAAGAATGTGCCTTCTCTGGTGTGATAAACTTATTTATTATTTTTTTCTTTTTTTTATCCTTGAAAAGTACTACCGAATAGTTTGCCATATATGAAAAATTACTATAAAATTTTAGAAGTTGAAGAGAACGCGTCCGAAGAAGAGATTAAAAAAAGTTACAGAAACCTTTCTAAGAAATTTCATCCTGACGTAAATCCAAATGGTGCTGAACAATTTAAAGAAATCAACGAGGCGTATGAAACTTTAGGAGACAAAGGGAAGAAACAGACTTATGATATGAAAAGAAAAAATCCATATCAGGGCAGTCAGTTTGAAAGTTTTTTTGATAACATATTTAACAGGAACCAACAACAAGGTCCAAGAAGAAAATCTGCACCAGATAAAATAATCAAGGTTCAAATCTCCCCAATTGAATCCTATTTAGGTTCAGAAAAAGAAATACAATACATGAGAGACTTACCTTGTAATTCGTGTAAGGGTTCAGGTGGTGAGAAAGTTATTTGTACGAGTTGTGGAGGACAAGGGTTTCATCTTAAAACATTTGGTACTGGATTTATGGTTCAACAAATCAGAACTGTTTGTCCGACATGTAATGGTCAAGGACAAATGATTACTGAAAGATGTTATTTGTGTGCTGGTAGAGGTACCTCACAAACTGTTAATGATATTAGAATAAAAATACCTGTGGGTGTTGATAACGGACAATTTCTGAAACTTCAAAACTTAGGAGATTTCAGGAATGGTGAGATTGGGGATTTGGTAGTTCAAATAGAATTACAACCAAAAGACGGATTTGAGAAGTTAAATGCCGACCTTATTTATAACTTATTTTTAGATATGAGTGGACTAACTCAAGAAAAATATATAATTCCACATCCTGATGGAAACTTGAGTATGGATGCACCCAAAATATTTGATACATCAAGACCTTTGAGATTGAGAGGAAAAGGATATCCTGGTGGGGATATGTATATTAAGTTGAATGTTAAATTCCAAAGACCGATTTAAGATATTCGGCAAATTTTCCTATCAAAATAATAGAACCATAGATTGAAGTTCCTAAAACCCAAAAACCAAACACAACAGTCAACCACTGTTTGTATTCAGTGTTTTTTTGTTTACATTTTTTACACTCTTGTTCTTCAGACATATTTATAATTATGATTAACGAGCAGATTATTAAAAGAGTTCTTTATCAATATCTTGATGAGAAAGAACAAAAGAAATTTAAGAAACCTCGCAAGTATAGTAAATCTTATTGTAAATCAACTCCATGTTCTGAGATGGGTTTTACTCAGAAGGCTTCCTGTAGACCTTACAAAAATTGTTACCAGTAAATTTGCTTTTTTTAGATTTTTTATTATACTTAACTCATGTTAAGTTATATAGGTGGAAAATCAAAAATCGGTAAATGGATAGTTCCATATTACCTTGAAGACATGGAAACGTACGTTGAAACATTCGGAGGAATGTTTTGGTGTTTCTTTAATATGGACTTGAAAAAGTTCCCTAATCTCAGAAGAGTTGTGTATAACGACTTCAATCCTTTGAATTATAATCTATTCCAGTGTGTCCAAAACCCATCGGAGTTGCAAAGAGTCATGGATTCAATTCAAGTTCAACAACTTGGAGTTAGCAACACAGATGAAATCTACAAATCAAGATTTCAGGAATTTCAAAGGGAATTATTCTCATCTGGTTTTACCATAAATTATCCTGATTATGAAGTGGCTGCAAAATATGTTTATGTTGTTACTCAAGTTTTTAGTGGTAGTAAACCTGAGTCATCATCATTTATAGATTTGAAAGGGAAATACCGTTCAAAATATTTGTCTTTCAGGGATAAGTTATCAAACCCGAAGTGGGTTGAACATTTTAGTAGAATAACTCATGTTGAAAATATGGATTTTCAACAAGTTATAGAGAAGTACGATTCACCTTCATCTTACATCTATTTGGACCCACCGTATTGGAAAACTGAAAACTATTATTCTAATCATGATTTTGATAGGGCTGACCACGAAAGATTGGCTACTACCTTGAACTCAGTCCAAAGTAAATTTAGTTTGTCGTACTACGATTTTGAGTTATTACACCAGTGGTTTCCTGAGGATAGATTCCGATGGGAGAAAAAACAATTTGCCAAGGCCGCTGCGGCAAAAAAAGGTGTAAAACAAAATATGGGAGAAGAGCTTTTGATATTGAATTATTAGTTATTTTTGTACCGACAATATATTTATAATAAAATTCACGGTAGATGAAATTTACATCAATATTAAGACAAGTTATTATGGAGCAATCGAGATTCGAAATCTTGAGAGATGCTCTCACAAAACCCACAACTGATAAGAGAGGTGAGAAGCAAAAGCCTAAGATGTCTATTGGTGAGTTTTTACAATTGGTACAAGCAGACCCAACTACAAGACTGAATAATGTAGACCCTGAAACTGCGGACACTAAGGAATTAGAAAAAATTAAGGCTGGGAAATACGTTAATTGGATTATCAAAAACTATTTGACTCCAATCACTGAAAGACAACCTGGTGATAGTGGATATGATAGAGAAGTTAAACAGGTTAAGGAAACTTTCATGGAGGACCTTTACAAGGTTACTGAAGACTTACAGAAATTTGATAGATTTAAATCAAGAATTAAAGGTGAGAAGGATATCAATAAATTGACTCCATCACAACTTTATGATGCGGTTAAAGAGTTCGACCTTACCTTGGCAACTACAACTAAGGCAGAAAGAAAGTCAGCTCCTGTTCACCCTGGTGCAGAACTAATGTTCGATGGTGAAAATTGGAGAGTAATAAAAATTGAAAACAAAGGTGCTACAGGTAAAGAAGCGGCTTGTTTCTATGGTGGTAACAACAAAGAAACTAGATGGTGTACTTCTGCACCTGGTGCTAGCTGGTTTGATAGATACATCAAAGACGGTCCTTTGTATGTAATATTCAATCCTAACGACCCTAAAATTGCTCCAGAGACAGGATTACCTGTTGAAAGATATCAATTCCACTTCCCATCAAACCAATTCATGGACAAAGATGACCGTAGTGTTGATTTGATTAAAATGCTTAGTGGTCCGATGGTCGAGTTAAAAAGCTTCTTCAAGCCTGAATTTGCTAAGGGATTAACTGTTGGTGGTGAAAAACTTGTTATTGATAGTTTTAGTCACGGAGCGATTGGTAAGTTTATTGGACTTTATGGTTTGGACGATTTGATTGATAACCTACCAGATTCACTTAAGGAATTCCAAATCCAAAACAGAGACAATAATAACAAAATTACAATCACAATACCTGAATCAATCTCAAGATTCAAAAATCTTCAGATGATTCTTCTTGATAATTGTATTCAAAGTATTCCTGATTCTATCTGTGAACTTCCAAAGTTGAAGTTCTTGGCTCTTATCAACAACCCTGAATTGACGAGTATACCAGAGTGTATTGGTGATTTACCAAACTTGTTCTTCTTGAACTTGAAAGGTAGTGAAAATGTTTCTGTACCCGAAAGCATCAAGTCTAAAGGTACCGATATGGGTAACGGAATGTGGGATTTACAAGATTAGTCATCTTAAATTTTATTATATGAGCGTTGATGTTGATATCTACATGAATAACATCATCAAGTTCTTCAAACAGAA
>JACCDG011087831.1_pt1 | contig 14601 bp, 10 predicted proteins | sample 7442471 | NCBI WGS metagenome assembly JACCDG01 (sample SAMN15323444, study PRJNA562643) | freshwater metagenome | isolation source: river surface water | place: USA:Blue River Watershed | collected 2017-08-17
CGACTGGCCTGCTTCAGCCATTGCTCGAACAGGACGGCGTTGCAGACCTCGGCCGGAATCTGGCTGTCATAGAAAGCGGCGATCAGCTCTTCGTCGACCAGCACGTCTTGCCGGCGCGACTTGTGCTCGAGGTTCTCGATCTCCCGGATCAGTTTCTGGTTGTGCGCAAAGAACGCGGCACGGGTATCGAAATCGCCATCGACCAGCGCGCTGCGAATGAAAATCTCGCGCGCCTGCTCGGGATTGATCTTGCTGAAGTCGATGCGGCGCTGGCTGTAGACCACCAGCCCGTACAGCGTCGCCCGCTCATAGGCCGACACCTGGCCGCTGCGCTTTTCCCAGCGCGGGTCGCCATAGGATTTGCGCAGCAGGTGTCCGCCGACCTTCTCCAGCCATTCGGGCTGGATATTGGCCAGTGTGCGGGCGAACAGGCGCGAGGTATCGACCAGCTCGCCGGCCACCACCCAGCGCCCGGCCTTCTTGCCCAGTGACGAGCCCGGCCACAGGTGGAACTTGATGCCGCGCGCGCCCAGATAATGCGGCTCGTCCTCGGCCTTGTAGCCGACGTTGCCGAGCAGGCCGGTCAGCAGGGCCAGGTGCAGCTGCTCATAGGTGGCCGGCGATTCATTGACGCGCCAGCCCTGCTCGCGCACCAGCGTGAACAGCTGAGCATACACAGCGCGCCATTCGCGCAGGCGCAGTTGCGACAGGAAATGCTCGCGACAATGCTCTTGCAACTGGCGGTTCGATTTCTTGTGCTCGATGGCTTGCTCGAACCACTGCCAGATTTTCAGCCAGGACAGGAACTCGGACTTTTCATCGGCGAATTGTTTGTGCGCCTGGTCGGCCGCGCCCTGCGCCTCCTGCGGCCGGTCGCGCGGGTCTTGCACCGACAGCGCAGCGGCGATGATCAGCATCTCGGCCAGGCACTGGTGGTCGCGGCCGGCGAGGATCATGCGCCCTACGCGCGGGTCCAGCGGCAGCCTGGCCAGCTGGCGACCGAGCGCCGTCAACTGCCTGGCCTCATCGACGGCGCCCAGTTCCTGCAGCAGCTGATAGCCATCGGCGATGGCGCGCCCGGGCGGCGGCTCGATGAAAGGGAAGTCCTCGACATCGCCCAGCTTCAGCGACTTCATCCGCAGGATGACGGCCGCCAGCGAGGAGCGCAGGATTTCGGGATCGGTGAACTTCTGTCGCTGCAAAAAATCCTGCTCGTCATAGAGCCGTATGCAGACGCCGGCGGCGACGCGGCCGCAGCGGCCGGCGCGCTGGTTGGCGGCCGACTGGGCGACTGCCTCGACCTGCAATTGCTCGACCTTGTTGCGATAGCTGTAGCGCTTGACGCGCGCGGTGCCGGCATCGACCACATAGCGTATGCCGGGCACGGTCAGCGAGGTCTCGGCGACGTTGGTGGCCAGCACCAGGCGACGCGCATTAGACGTCTTGAAGACGCGCTCCTGCTCTTGCGCCGACAGGCGCGCAAACAGCGGCAGGATCTCGACATGCGGCGGATGGTGCTTGCGCAGCGCCTCGGCGGCGTCGCGGATCTCGCGCTCGCCGGGCAGGAACACCAGGATGTCGCCGGGGCCAATGCGCGCCAGCTCGTCGACGGCATCGACGATGGCATCCATCAGGTCGCGCTGTTCCCGGGCGCGCGCCGCCGGCGATGCCAACGCGCCCGACGACGCGGCGGCCCCCGCCTTCAGGTTCGGCTTCTGGCCGGACCGGGCATCGGGCTCCACCGGCCGGTAACGCACCTCGACCGGATACAGACGGCCCGAGACCTCGATCACCGGGGCCGGCTTGCCATCGCGCTCGAAATGGCGCGCGAAGCGATCGGCATCAATGGTGGCCGAGGTGATGATGACTTTCAGGTCAGGACGCCTGACCAGCAGCTGCTTGAGGTAACCGAGCAGGAAATCGATGTTCAGGCTGCGCTCATGGGCTTCATCGATGATCAGCGTGTCGTACTGCCGGAGCAAGGGGTCGCCCTGGGTCTCGGCCAGCAGGATGCCGTCGGTCATCAGCTTGATCCAGGCGCCGGCCGACAGCGTGTCATTGAAGCGCACCTTGTAGCCGACGTGCATGCCGGGCGGCGTTCCCAGTTCCTGCGCGATGCGCTTGGCCGTCGATGAGGCCGCAATCCGGCGCGGCTGGGTGTGCCCGATCAGGCCGTTGACGCCGCGCCCGATCGACAGGCAGATCTTGGGCAGCTGGGTGGTCTTGCCGGAGCCGGTCTCGCCGCTGACGATCACGACCTGGTGCGCCAGCAGCGCCTGGGCGATCTCGTCGCGCCGGCCGGAAACCGGCAATTCTGGCGGGAAGCTGACTTCCGGCAGCGGATGCCGGATCGGCGCGCTCGGCGCCTTCGCGGCGGTCGGGGAAGCTGGGGCGGCGTGCGGTTTTTTCGGAGCTTGAGGTGCTGACATGTCGGGCGAATTATAATGCGCCCCATGGAGAATCCTAACCAGTTCGTCGAGTGGCTGCGCTCGGTCGCGCCCTACATCCACGCCTTCCGGGGCAAGACCTTCGTCGTCGCCTTCCCGGGCGAGCTGGTGATGGCCGGCGCCCTGCCGGTGCTGGCCCATGACCTGGCCCTGCTGCATGCGCTGGGCATCAAGGTGGTGCTGGTGCACGGCTCGCGGCCGCAGGTGCAGGAGCAGCTGGCGCTGCGCCATGTCGAGACCCGTTTCCACAATGGCCTGCGCCTGACCGACGCGGCCGCGCTGGAGTGCGCGAAGGAAGCGGCCGGCGAGCTGCGGCTCGACATCGAGGCCGCTTTCAGCCAGGGATTGCCGAACACGCCGATGGCGAATTCCTCGATCCGCGTCATCTCCGGCAATTTCGTCGTGGCGCGCCCGGTCGGCATCATCGACGGCGTCGACCACGGGATGACCGGCGTCACGCGCAAGATCGCCCACGAGACCATCCACCCGATCCTGAATGCCGGCGGCATCGTGCTGCTCTCGCCGCTGGGCTTTTCGCCGACCGGCGAGGTGTTCAACCTGGCGATGGAAGATGTGGCCGTGGCGGCCGCCAACGCGCTGCGCGCGGACAAGCTGATCTTCATCACCGAGACGCCGATCATGACCGACGGCGGCGGTACCGAGATCCGTGAAGTGTCTGCGCACCAGGCGCAGGCGGTGCTGGAATCGGGCTGCCTGCGTGCCGAAGCCGCCTACTACCTCGACCATGCGACCAAGGCCTGCCTGGCCGGCGTGCCGCGCGCGCACATCGTGCCGTTCTCGACCGACGGCTCGGTGCTGCTGGAAGTGTTCACGCACGACGGCGTCGGCACGATGATCTCGGCCACCAAGCTCGAGAGCCTGCGCGAGGCGACCATCGAAGACGTGGGCGGCATCCTGCAGCTGATCGAGCCGCTGGAAGCCGACGGCACCCTGGTCAAGCGCGGCCGCGAACTGATCGAGCGCGAGATCGATTATTTCTCCGTTATCGAGCATGACGGCGTGATCTTTGGCTGCGCGGCGCTATACCCGTTCCCGGCCGAGAAGATGGCCGAGATGGCCTGCCTGACCGTCAGCCCGGATGCGCAGGCGCAAGGCGATGGCGAACGCCTGCTCAAGCATCTGGAAAACCGCGCGCGCGCCGCCGGCTTCCGAAAGCTGTTCGTGCTCACGACCCGCACCGCGCACTGGTTCCTCAAGCGCGGCTTCGTGAACGCCAGCCTGGACGACCTGCCGAAAAACCGCCAGAACATGTACAACTGGCAGCGCAAGTCGCTGGTGCTGATCAAGAGCCTGTGATCAGGACATCTGGATCAGGCCCTACCGATTTACTGCATTACCTCATTCCATCGATTGCATTCCTGCCGGAGAAAAACATGTCGCACAAGGTCCACTGCATCAAGCTGAACAAGGAAGCCGAAGGTCTCGACTTCCCGCCCTATCCGGGCGAACTCGGCAAGAAAATCTGGGAAAACGTTTCCAAGGAAGCCTGGGCCGCCTGGCTCAAGCACCAGACCATGCTGGTCAATGAAAACCGCCTGAACCTGGCCGATGTGCGCGCCCGCAAGTACCTGGCCACGCAAATGGAAAAACACTTCTTCGGCGAAGGTGCCGATGCCGCAACCGGCTACGTGCCACCGGCTGACTGAGGCCTGCCGCTGCCGGCCTGCCGGATTGTCGGATTGTCGGATTGTCGGATTGTCGGATTGTCGGCGCAGCCTGCCCTCTTGCGAGCGCAGGCTTTTTTGTTGGGCGCGCCGGGGTTCGGCTGAAGAAATTCGGCTAAAGAAGTTCAGCTAAAGTTCAGCACCCGCACGCCGGTGGCCGTTCCCAGCAGGCAGACCGCCGCGCCCTTGAGCGCAAACAGGCCGACGCTGACCACGCCCGGCAACTGATTGATCTGCTGTTCCAGCGGCCTGGGCTGGCGAATCTGCAGACCGGCCGCATCCAGTATCCAGCAGCCGTTGTCGGTCACATAGGGCTTGCCATCCTTCATGCGCAGGGTCGGTGTTGCACCCAGCGACGCCAGGCTGCGCGCGACCGCCTTCTCGGCCATCGGGATCACCTCGACTGGCAAGGGAAATTTGCCCATCACCTCGACCAGCTTGGATTCATCGGCGATGCAGATGAACTTGTCGGCCACCGAGGCGACGATTTTTTCGCGCGTCAGCGCGCCGCCGCCGCCTTTGATCATCGCGCCGCTGTGGTCGATCTCGTCGGCACCGTCGATATAGACAGGCATGGCATCAATGTCATTGAGGTCGAACACTGGCACGCCATGCGATCTCAGCCGTGCCGCCGTGGCCTCGGACGAAGCGACCGCGCCCTTGATGCGGCCCTTGATCAGGCCGAGTTCGTCGATGAAGAAATTGGCGGTGGAGCCGGTGCCGACGCCGATGATGGCGCCATCCACCACATAGTCGATTGCTGCGCGCGCGACAGCTTGCTTGAGTTCGTCCTGGGTCATGATTGCTGCTGTGAAGTCGAAGGCAGCATTGTAGCTGATGGGGCCGGGCCGCCGCGCCCGGCCAGGGCCCTTCAGTGCGTGCCGAGATTGGTCGACAGGTACTGTGCCAGCGAGGCCTTGTCATGCAGGTTGAGCTTGCGGTAGAGGTGGGCCAATTGGTTGCGCACCGTGTGATGCGAAACACCCAGCTCGCGCGCGATCTGCTTGTGGCTCATGCCGGCGGCGAAGCGGCGCGCGACCACGAATTCTCTCGGCGTCAGCACTTCCATTGCATCGACCGGGCGGATGCGGCACAGGTTGCAGCCGGCCTGGCGCACCAGTGTCAATTCGATCTGGGCGCCACGATAGGGCTTCTCCTGGTTCAGCAATTCCATCGCTTCATGCGGGATGAATTCGGGCGCCAGCTCCGGCCATTCGCGCTCGAGCAAATCGAAGAAGCGCTGGTCGGCGATCTCGACCTGGCCTTCGTCATTGATGAGACCGGTCGCGCCGGATTGCTCGCGATGGGCATACGTGCCCTGCAAGCGTTCGACTGCGCGTGCCCGGTTGATGGCCAGCGCGCGCGACAGGTGTATCCACAAGCCGTGCAATGCAGCGGCATCGGATTCGGCGAAGCGCACATCGTGCTGGCGATACAGCACGATCCAGCGTGCGGGACGCACCCGGTTCGGGTCGTCGCCATGAACCATCAGGTGGCACATGCCCAGCTCTTCGGCCAGCGAGCGGAAATTGCCGGCCTCGCGTTCCTTGATGCGCTTGCCCTCGCGGCCCTTGCGGTAGAGCACCCGGATGCCGCCGCGCGTCGGCGACAGCGGCGCATTGCGGAATCCCTGCGCGACCGGGTCATCGCCATTCGCCTGGCGTGCTGCGTGGGCGGCGTGGGCGGCATTTGCTGCGTGGCTGGTGTGGCTGGCGTGGCTGGCGTGGTTGGCCTGGGCCGCGTACGCTGCGCCCGACAAGTGACTGTCGGCGGCACCCTGCCATTCATGCGCCGAGGTCGCGCCCCGGCCCGCGTTCGCAGCCGGGGTGGCCGGCATGGCCATCAGTTGGGAGACGCCGGCTTCATGCGCGCCGGCTGCACCCCCCTCACCAGTGCCGAAGATCGCACCATCAAACCGTATCCACATCTGCATCAAGCCAATGGCGCGCGTCAGGAATTGGTCGGGCGATGCGTACTCCGCCAATGCATACAGATCCCTGACGGTGCTGGAGAATGCTTGCATGCTGCCTCCTCTGTCTCAGTGCCCGGGCCGGTGTCGGGAATAGGCGCTTGGGGATCGAACGGTTTCAGATTCTGTTGATGAATTTTATTTAAATGTTAACTGCTTCGCCATCTCTTTTCGGACAAGTTCGTTGTTAATCGGCCATAAATGATGGCTTGCCGATTGGCAATCGAAACGCCCTTTCGCGCTGCCGGCGCGGATAAAGTGAAATCCTGTGAAATCGGCTTACTTCCGATGAATCATGACTAATTCCATAGGGAAACTTCCTTGGCGGCGTCGTATCCGGCCGCAGCGGCGACGGCCGGCTTTGCCATAAATCCGGGTCGCCAGGGTCGGTACAGGTATCATCACGGCCGTAGAACGTTTCAGGACGCCCTCGGAACAGCGGAAGAATGTCCCGGGAACGACCACCACGAACCGCAGCCCAGCCCCAGCTTCAATGCCGTCCGTCACCGAGCCACCGATCACTACGCCGGAATTCGCCGCCTTGCAGCGCCATGCGTCGCAGGCGCGGTCATGGCAATTGCGCGAGCTGTTTGCACAAGATCCGCAGCGGGCTTCGCATTTCACGCTCGAGGTCGCCGGCCTCTGCCTCGATTTTTCGAAAAACCATATCGATGCAGAGACGGTCGACCGGCTGGCCGCTTTTGCGCGCGCCCGCCGGGTCGAGACATTGCGCGATGCGATGTTCAACGGCGAGCACATCAACCTCAGCGAAGACCGCGCAGTGTTGCACACGCTGCTGCGGGTGCCGCCCGGCACGCGCTTCATGCTGGGCGGTGTCGATGCCGCCGCCGAGGTGCACCAGGTGCTCGATCGGATGGCCGCGTTCTGCGACACGGTACGCAGCGGCGCATGGCAAGGCTTTGACGGGCAGACGATCACGGACGTGGTCAACATCGGCATCGGCGGCTCCGACCTCGGGCCGGTGATGGCCTGCCATGCGCTGCGGCCCTATGCGCGGCCCGGCTTGCGCATGCACTTCCTGGCCAACGTCGATGCCCATGCGCTGGAGGCGCTGCTGCCAGCGCTGGATGCGCGCCGCACCCTGGTCATCGTGTCGTCGAAATCCTTCACCACGCGCGAAACCATGGCCAATGCGCAGGCGATGCGCCAGTGGTTCCTGCAGCATGGCCGGGAGGCCGACCTGCAGCGTCATTTCGTCGCCGTGTCGACCAACGCGGCCGAGGTTGCGCGCTTTGGCATCGCGCTGGAGAACATGTTCCCGTTCTGGGACTGGGTCGGCGGCCGCTACTCGGTCTGGTCCGCGATCGGGTTGTCGCTGATGCTGGCGATCGGCCCCGCACACTTCCGCGACTTCCTGGCCGGCGCCCATGCGATGGACCAGCACTTCCGTACCGCACCGCTGGAGCGCAACATGCCGGCGCTGCTGGCGCTGGTGGGCTACTGGTACCGGCAATTTTTCCAGACGGCCTCGGTACTGGTCGCTCCCTATCATCAGGACCTGCACCTGTTCCCTGCCTGGCTGCGCCAGCTGGAAATGGAGAGCAATGGCAAGGACGTGACCCGCGACGGGCAGCCGGTGCAGACACCGACCTGCCCGGTGATCTGGGGCAGCGTCGGCACCAATGGCCAGCATGCTTATTTCCAGCTGATACATCAGGGCACGGACTTGATCCCGGTCGATTTCATCGCAGCGCTGCGGCCCATGCATGCGCACCTGGACCAGCACCGGATGCTGCTGGCGAATTGCTTCGCACAGGCCGAGGCGCTGATGAACGGCACTGTCGGCCAGCAACTGCCATTGCATCGCAGCTTCCATGGCAATCGACCGAGCAACATGATCCTGCTGGACCAGCTGACGCCGCACATGCTCGGTGCGCTGCTGGCGCTCTACGAGCACAAGACCTTCGTGCAGGGCATCCTGTGGGACATCAACAGTTTCGACCAGTGGGGCGTGGAGCTGGGCAAGACGCTGGCCTCGCGCATCCAGGCCGAGCTCGATGGCACGACCCGGCCGCAGCCGCATGACAGCTCGACCGCTGCCCTGGTGGCACGCGCATCGGCGGCGCTGCGCTGAGCGCCAGCATGGGTAAAATAGCAGGCTTTCCCTCCCTGTCGCTGCACGCCCCATCATGAACCAGCTTGAGCAATTGAAGCAGTACACGACCGTCGTCGCTGACACCGGTGATTTCCATGCCATGGAGATCTTCAAGCCGCATGATGCGACCACCAATCCATCGCTGATCCTGAAGGCCGTCCAAAAGCCCGAATACCAGCCGTTGCTGGCGCAGGCCGTTGCCGAACACAAAGGCAAGAGGGTCACCGAGATCATCGATCATTTGCTGGTGGCCTTCGGCCTGAAGATATTGGCCATCATCCCGGGCCGCGTGTCGACCGAGACCGATGCGCGCCTGTCGTTCGACACCGAAGGCACGATCGCCAAGGGCCGCCACCTGATTGCGCTGTATGAACAGGCCGGCATTGCCCGCGAGCGCGTGCTGATCAAGGTGGCGTCGACCTGGGAAGGCATACGCGCCGCCGCTGTGCTGGAGAAGGAAGGCATACGCTGCAACATGACGCTGCTGTTCTCGCTGCCGCAGGCGGTGGCGGCGGCCGAGGCCGGTGCGCAACTGATCTCGCCCTTCGTCGGCCGCATCCTCGACTGGCACAAGAAGGCGACCGGGCTGGATTATGCAGCGGCTGACGACCCGGGCGTGCTGTCGGTCAGGCGCATCTACGATTACTACAAGAAGTTCGGCTACCAGACGGAAGTGATGGGCGCCAGCTTCCGCAATACCGGCGAGATCCTCGAGCTGGCCGGTTGCGATTTGCTGACCATCAGCCCCGAGCTGCTGCAAAAGCTGGCCGACACGAATGCCCCGGTGGATCGCAAGCTCTCCCCCGAAGCCGCGCAATCGGCGGCCATCGAGCGTATCCGCCTTGATGAAAAATCTTTCAGGCTGGCGCTGAACGACGATGCGATGGCCACCGAGAAGCTGGCCGAAGGCATCCGTCTGTTCTGCGCCGATGCGGTCAAGCTGGAACAGCTGGTCGCTGCCCTGGCCTGAGCCTCGCCGCCGCAAGTCATCCCACCGAAAATCAGCCCGCAAAGCCGGGCCGCTGCGCCGCTGCGCCCTTGTGCTGGCGCACGGCCTGCCGGCGTGCCGGCGTCCCGGCCTGCCGGCGCTTAGCTGGCGGCGTGCGCCTTGCGGTATTCGCTGATGAGGAAATTGGCGGCCGCATAGGCCAGCGGATCAAAATCCGGCCCGTCCTCCGTGGGCGGCCCGACCGCTGCGCGCAGGAAGTCATTGGCCGCCGCCACGCACAAGGCACTCGCATGGCGCGAATCGCGCTCCAGCGTGGCTGTCCCCGACATGATCTGGCTCGCATACCCGCGGATGAATTCATTGAACCAGGTCGTGCCCATTACCTGGTCGGCAGGATCGAAAGATGACAGGTCGGGAATATCCGCATTCAGCGCCACCTTCGTCCGGCCGGTCCGTGCCGTCACCGGGGGTGGCTGTTTTGCTGGCTCAGGCGCGACCGGTTTGCGCAGGTCCAGCAAGTCCAGAAAAATCTGATACTCCAGCGAACGATCAATCAGGGAATTTGCATCGGCCAGCAATTGATGCAACTGCGGGTCGGCCACGCTCGTCCCCTGTCCATGCTTCTCGACCAACACTTGCGCATAGGCCGTCGCGGCACTGATGCTGAAATCGGCCATCGGCATTGGCTGGTCGGTGTCATCGCGCCACTCGCGCCAGGCTTCGAAACACTGGTATTGGAATGCGGTATGGGTGGCCACCGGCCCGGCTTCCAGCGCCTTCGCGGCCTTGGTAGCGTTCGCAGCATTCGCGGCATCCGTGGCATCCGTGGCCCGCTCCGCGCTGGCCACCTGCCGTGGCTGCGTCAGCAGCGTGGCGGCCGCTTTCAGCCGCTGCTGCTGCGACGGCAGCAAGGTGAACTCCCGCCCCTCATCGGTGGCGCGCTGCTTGCGTTGCTCTGTCAGGTCCAGCAAGCTTTGCGCATGACGCAGGGCGCCTTCGCGGAAATTCTGCGGACAGGCCAGCTGCCCCGGCGCTTTGTCGTTCGCCGCGCATAGGGCAAGATAGCTGTCGAAAGCATTGCGGTCGGGGCCGGCCAGCAAGTCGCTGGCATCGGTTTCCGGATCGGGGGCCTTGACAAAGGTCTCTGCCGAGACACGCGCCGCGCGTTCTGCATGATGCTGATCCAATCCTTGCTGCAGATCGTCCGGCAAGGGCTTGCGGACCCAATTCCTCGGCCTGGAAATGCTGATCAGCGGATTGACCGACTCGGTCTCTCTGGAAAACAGGTGTCGGATTCGTCCTGCCGCATCGCTGAACGCGGTCGAAATGGCCGCGAGCGCCCGCTTCAACAGATGATCTGATTTCGGCGGATCAGAAGGACGCGCATCAAAGGGATCGGCATCATAGATTTTGATCATCTCATCGCCATCGCCCGGCAGGGGCGGCAAGCCAGATATCGGCGGAGACGCTGGCTGTTGGCCAGTGGGCGGGATTTGCGGCATAGACATGGTCGATACTCCTGATTTCCACGAAGCAAATTGCTCCGGGTTCACAGGGGTTTCGTGACCACTTGCAGCCGAATGTTCTGCTACCGAACCTGCTGCTTGCTGACCGGCTGCGGACTTGCTAACCAGTCGATGACTTCCTGAACAGTCGAGGCTTACAAAGCGCCCGATGCTCTCAGCGCGGCAATCTGTTCATCGCTATAGCCCAGCGCGCGCAGCACCTCGTCGGTGTGCTCGCCGAGTTCAGGCCCCAGCCAGCGCGTGCCGCCCGGTGTCTCGGACAGCTTGGGCGTGACCGCCGGCATCTTGACCGGCGAGCCATCGCGGAACGCGTGTTGCTCGAACATCTTGCGCGCCAGGAATTGTGGGTCTTGCAGCATGTCGCGCACCGAGTAAATTTTCGATACCGGCACATCGGCCGCCTTCAACACGGCCAGCGCGCTGTCGATGTCGCGTCCGCTGCACCAGGCCTGGATCGCGCCATCGATCTCTTCCACCCGCTGCACGCGGCCGGCATTGTGCGCGATGGCGGCATCATGGGCGAGGTCGTCGCGCTCGATGGCCATCATCAGGCGCTTGAAGATCGCGTCGCCATTGCCGGCGATGACGATGTTCTCGCCGTCACCGGTCGTATAGGTGTTGGACGGCACGATGCCCGGCAGCGCGCCACCGGTGCGCTCGCGCACCACGCCCGCCTGGTCATACTCGGGCACCATCGATTCCATCAGGTTGAACACCGCTTCATACAGCGCCACATCGACCATCTGGCCTTGCCCGGCGACGCACTCGGCGCCGGCCTTGCCATTCCAGCGACCGCCGGTCACATCGCGATGGCGCAGCGCCATCAATGCGCCCAGCGCGCCATGCAGGGCCGCGATCGAATCGCCGATCGAGATACCGATGCGCACCGGCGGACGGTCGGCATGACCCGACACATGGCGGATGCCGCCCATCGACTCGCCGATGGCGCCGAAACCGGGCGCATCGCGCATCGGCCCGGTCTGGCCATAGCCTGACAGGCGCACCATGATCAGGGCCGGATTGATGGCCTTGAGCGACTCAAAACCGAGGTTCCATTTCTCGAGCACGCCGGGCCGGTAGTTCTCGACGACGATGTCGGCCGCCAGCGCCAGCTGGCGCGCGATGTCCTGCGCGCGCTCATCCTTCATGTTGAGCGTGATGCTTTTCTTGTTGCGGCTCTGTACGCTCCACCACAGCGAATTGCCGTCCTTGAGCACCCGCCACTGGCGGATCGGGTCGCCGCCCTCGGGCGACTCGACCTTGATCACCTCGGCGCCAAACTCGGCCAGCAGCCGCGTGCAGAAGGGCCCGGCAATCAGGGTGCCGAGCTCTAAGACCTTGATGCCGGCCAGCGGGCCGGATGCCTTGGGTTGTTCTTGCATGAGGGTCGACAGGCCGACTGGTCCGTTCAGGTCGTGCGCCGATCCAGCATCGCGCGCGCAATGGTGCCCGCGTCGACGTACTCGAGCTCGCCGCCGACCGGTACCCCGCGCGCCAGCCGGCTGACCTTCAGGCCGCGCGCCTTCAGCGTCTCGCTGATGTAATGTGCCGTCGCTTCACCTTCGTTGGTGAAATTCGTTGCCAGCACCACTTCGGTGACCACGCCATCTGTGGCACGCGTGACCAGCTTCTCCAGGTGCAGGTCTTTCGGGCCGACGCCATCGAGCGGTGACAGCCGGCCCATCAGCACGAAATACATGCCCTTGAAGGTCAGGGTCTGCTCGATCATCAACTGATCGGCCGGCGTCTCGACCACGCACAGCTGGCTGGCATCGCGCGCGCTGTCGAGGCAGGTCTCGCAGATGTCATGCTCGGTGAAGGTATTGCACAGGCTGCAGTGATGAATGTGCTCCACCGCCTGCCCGAGCGCGCGCGCCAGCAGGGCGGCGCCGTCCCGGTCATGCTGCATCAGGTGATACGCCATGCGCTGGGCCGACTTCGGGCCGACGCCAGGCAACCGGCGCAAGGCATCGGTCAGGAAGTCGAGGCTGGACGGCGTCTTCACGTGGGTCGGCGGCCGTTGGCGGTGGCGGTGGCCGTGGCCGTGTCGGCGACAGTGGCGACGACGAGCGCGATCGGTGCGGGCATCAGAAAGGCAGCTTGAAGCCCGGCGGCAGCGGCAGCCCGGCAGTCAGCGACGACATTTTTTCCGACGAAGTCGCTTCGGCCTTGCGCACTGCATCGTTGAAGGCGGCAGCGACCAGGTCTTCCAGCATGTCCTTGTCTTCGGCCAGCAGCGCCGGATCGATGGTCACGCGCTTGACATCGTTCTTGCAGGTCATCACGACCTTGACCATGCCGGCACCGGCCTGGCCTTCGACTTCGATATTGGCCAGCTGATCCTGTGCCTTCTTCATGTTGTCCTGCATAGCCTGCGCCTGCTTCATCAGGCCGGCCAGTTGTCCCTTCATCATGGTGGGCTCCTCTGTCTGTAATCTGGGTGATGGGAAATCAAATGCCGGGCGGGCGATATATCACGCTGCGATCACGCTGCGACCACGCTGCACCCTGGCGCTTTAGCTCTGTCATACCGGCCGGATCGAGCCCGGCACGATGGTCGCGCCGAAGTCGCGCATCAGCGATTGCACGAACGGGTCTTCATGCAGCGTCTGTTCGGCCTGGCGCTGGCGCTCGGCCTGCTCGGCGACATCGGCCGCATGCGCGGTCCGGTTGACTGCGCCGAACTCGGTCGTCAGCCGCACCGGCTTGCCATAATGGGCTTCGAGCGCAGCGCTCAGCTTGTCGGCACTGCCGGCCGAGAGCAGGGTTTCGACCGGCACGCGCAGCTTGAGGGCGAGCACCGTCTCGGCATCGTCAAAGGCCAGCAGCTCGCTTTGCATGGCCAGCTGCTGGGGCACGCCGCGCAAGGGCAGGGTCTTCATCAGCGCCGGCCAGTCAACGGACTGCGCCGATGGCTCGGGCGCACTCAGGTGCGCGGGCGGTTCAGTTTTTTTTTGAGCCGGGTCGCCTTCGGCGACCGTGGGTTCATCCAGCCCGAAGATATCGTCCGCCACCGGCGGCGGTGCGGCCTTGGCCTTGCTGCTGCGGGCGGCGGCCAGCGCCGCCATCGCCGGACTTACCGGCCGGCCGGATGCAGCTGCCGGCGACGCTGCCGGCTCATCCACCACGGCCGGCACGCTGGCCGGGACAGTAGCCGGCACAGTGGTCGGTACAGCGACCCGTGCAGCGACCGGTGCAGCGGCGGGGACGCTGGCCAGCGCAGCGGGCGCCACGGTCGTCGACGCCGGGCGCGCCGACTGCAGCGCAGCGCTCGGCGGGCGAGCCGCTGCCGGCCGCTGCCCCGGGGCGGCAGAGCCGGTGACCGCGGCCGGCGCGAACGCCAGCATGCGCAGCAAGGCCATCGTGAAGCCTGCGTATTCATCCGGCGCCAGCCCCAGCTCATGACGGCCGTGCACGGCTATCTGGTAATAGAGCTGCACGTCTTCCGGCGCAAATGCATCGGCCAGGCGCAGGATGTCTTCGCGCTCGGGCAAATCCTCCGGCACGGCCGAGGGCACCGACTGTGCGATCGCGATCCGGTTGAGCAGCGTCCCCAAATCCTGCAGCGCGGCGCTCCAGGACAGGCTGCGCGCGGCCATCTCGTCGGCCACGGCCAGCAGGGCGGCGCCGTCCTGCGCGGCCAGCGCATCGAGCAGCTGCACCAGATAAGTGTGGTCGAGCGCGCCCAGCATGCCCTGCACTGCTTCCAGCGTCACCTTGCCGGCGGCATAGGCAATCGCCTGGTCGGTCAATGACAGCGCATCGCGCATCGAACCCTGCGCACCCTGCGCCAGCAGGCGCAAGGCGGGTGAATCAAAGGCAATCTGTTCCTGGCCGAGGATGTTTTCCAGATGGGACACGATATGTCCCGGCGGCATCTGCTTGAGGTTGAATTGCAGGCAGCGCGAC
>JACCDG011222312.1_pt1 | contig 14601 bp, 17 predicted proteins | sample 7442471 | NCBI WGS metagenome assembly JACCDG01 (sample SAMN15323444, study PRJNA562643) | freshwater metagenome | isolation source: river surface water | place: USA:Blue River Watershed | collected 2017-08-17
AGAAACGTCTCCCATTCGGCATTGACCAATTTGTGCTCCAAACCTTGCTCCTTGAGATACTTGCGAAATGGCTTTGCCAAACCATCCTCAAACTCGGCAAGAAGTGCATTCCTTTCAATCTCGCTCAAGGCATCAAAACGGCCAAGACACATCTGACGCATAGCTGCATCGGATTTTGCACGGCGTGATTCGCGTTCTTTAACGTTGCGGAGCACATCTTCTGACTGTTTGCGATGCTCTATTTCTTTCTTCACTTCCGACGGGGCACGATAGTTGTCTTTTAATGCATGCAGAAAAAAACCACTGATGTTTTCAATCTTGCCACCCCGCGACCGGGCAACAGTAAAGTCTGCCTTTTCATGGATGTAATCGGCAGGATATTCCTCTGTCAGAGTCCGGATGGTGTCATCCGACAAGCCAAACGTTTCATATAGCGTCTTGTATAGCGACTCGCTCAACTGAAGCGCTTCCTGATTTTTGCGCTCTGGCTTCATCTCGATCAGGAACCGAACATGCGTGATGGTGCGGCCATCTTTTCGCAGATCCAGAGTCAGCAACAGATCAGAATCCTCGTTGATCTGCTTCATGGCAGGGTTGATCACCTTCTGCTTCAGAAACTTGAACTCGCGATGAACATCGCCAGTTGCGCCCATCAGATTGCGAAACTCCTCCACGGTCCACCAACCGGTATCGCCACGATAGTGCATTGAACTGGCAATTTCATAGAGCACATGGGCGTATTGAGAACTGAAGTTGGCCAATGTCCGCAAAGACAGATAGGTATAGGTCTCTGGATGGTGAATCGAGTTTCGCAATGACTCCGGCACCCTGAAGCTGATTTTGCCTCTACCCAGCGTAATGTCGTACAGCAGTGGTGTGCCATGCCAGAGATCGCGCTCAGGATTGCCCGCATCAAGGATCGCAGCCTCGATCGGCGTAGTCAGAATCTTGCGGAACTCCTCACGCAAATGACGAACATTGCGTGAGTTGAAGTTACACAGGAACAGGAAGTAATCAAGATCCACCTCATGCCTGTCCTTGGTCAGGATATTCGGCCTGGCAATGTACATACAGGCATTGATCATGCGCCGTGTCACCAGATTGAAGCTACTGTTCTGGACATAAATGGCAGCATTATTCTTCTTCAGTCGAACCGGATCAGCGATTTCCGTAATAGACGTACCTGGTGCCAGAGCATAAAAATCAAATGCTGCTTGCTGAACATCCCTTCCACTTACTCCTTGAGGGACGGGATAGTCATTCTTTTTCTTTTTCTCATCATGGTCTTGCATAATTAGTAACCTCCTCGCCCGATTCTAAGCCACCTTAAACAAGTAGCCAAGCAACAATTTTCAATGGTCACCTTTCTGATAATCCAAATCAAAAAACAACATTTGTGCTTGCGTCAACAATCGCTCAACTTTCGCCACAAAAGCATTCCCCCAAAGCTGCAACAAGATGAAAAAGCGATACGTGGACCATGCCGACTTTAGGTAACCAAAAAGTTGCAAATTCCTTATCAAAAGAAGCATGAATCTGACGTTTTTTGCAGAAAAATACGTATTTTTAGGTAACCAAATTTGTGGGAAGAGGAAGAGAACAGATAGGACAAAGAGATAATATCCTTTATTTTCAGTTACTTATAAACATCATCAACAAATGAACAGCTGAAGATAGACTCGCCAACGGCAACCTCACGGGTTAAATATCCACATCACTACCTCACAAATTTGGTTACCTGATCACAAAAATGGATACCAATACCTGGGCGTAATAATATTTAATTATTTAAATTCAATAACTTGTGTTGCATAGATACGAGAAACAATTTTAGATACCTGTAGAACAAATTTGGTTACCCAAGCACAAATCCGGATACCTCAAAGCACAAATTCAGTTACCTATGCAGCACAAAAATCGTTACCTCAACACAAAAAAGGCCACCTTGGCGCACAAAAAATGTTACCAAAATGGCAAATACACATTGATTTAAAATGGTATTTTCTGCCTGAACTATTGTTGTTGTATTGAAACAAAAAACTGCTGCAGTTAGGCCCAAGGCTTTGCCATTACCAGAAACGTAATGATCAACCGCAGAAAAACCTATGCCACCCACACAAATTTGGTTACCTAACCAACAGAAAGCAGTGATGCTGATGATGCTACGTAAATCTAACGCATATTAATCATGGATTGTCATTTATCGATCACGTAGCTAGGCATATCAACCTGATAAAGATGCAACTTGAGGAGCACTTTCCTGAGAACTAGCCTGATAAATACGAAGTAAGCACATGTATTAGCTAAATATAAAAATTTTATAATACGTGTTATATTGATCACAAATCATCATCCATTGATCACACAGATAGCAACTAATGACAACTGTAATTTCCATGTGCAACCACAAGGGGGGCGTGGCCAAGACAACGAGCACGTTGACCTTGGCTTCAGCGCTGGCAAGAATGGATTTTTCCGTTCTGGTTATTGATCTTGACCCGCAAGCAAACGCTTCGCTGGTGCTTGGCAAAGAACATCCGGCACGGGTCGAAGTGACGGCAGCAGAAGTACTGTTGGGTGAAAACGACATTTTGCCCAAAGCAATTCACATGGACGATCGCACCAGCATCAAAGGGCTATCGCTGATTTATGGGGATATCCGCTTATCAGATCGTGACGACGAAATGCGTCGGATTTCAATGGTTCCTGTGTCGATCCTTGCCGAAAAAATCGCGCTGCTGAAAGGAACTTTTGATTTCATTCTGATCGATTGCCCACCCGCACTCAGCTTATTAACGGCAAATGCACTGGCGTCGTCAGATTACTACATTGTGCCGCTTAAATCGGGAGACCAGTTTGGTCTGCACGGCATGGATTCATTGCAAAGCTTCGTTGACCGTGTAAGCCGCGTTAACCCACGCCTCAAATTGCTTGGTGCGTTGATTGTGCAGCATGATCAACGACATACGATCTGCAAAGTGATGGCACAGGCAATCAAGGATGCCTACCCCAATACTTTCAACACCACCATCGGCCAGTCGTCCAAAGTGATGACAGCGCATACCCAGAAGCAAACCATTCTGGACTTTGAGCGAGATAACCCGGTATCGCGTGACTATCGCAACTTGGTTCAGGAAATTCTTGCTCGTATTGAAAAAGATGCTGGCAAGCCTGTTACCCCGGGAGGTGAACAATGAGCCGTATCAAAGCCGATCAGCTGTTGAAATCGATTGCGGCAAATATTGAATCATCCAAGGCAGCGCCCAAAGAGCGAACTCAGGCGGATGCGGTGCTGGGTATCGAATTGGGTCAGGAGTTTGCTGAAATTCCACTTGAGCTGATTGACCCCTCTCCCAATCAGATTCGTTTCGAAATTGGCTTGGCCGAGATCGAAAAGCTGGCTGAAGACATCCGTGAAAATGGGCTTAACCAGCCAATTTCCGTTCGCCCTGTAGATGGCGGCCGATATCAACTGGTTGCTGGCGAAACCCGTTTGCGGGCTTTCAAGTCTCTCGGATACCCGAAAATTCAGGCCGTCGTTCGTCATATTTCCGATGCTCAGGCAGCCAAGGCATCCATTTCGGAAAATTTGCTACGTTCGGGTGTTTCGGATTTTGAAATTGCGACTGCACTAAAACGTGCTCAAGAGCTGAAGATTGAATCATCGGTAGCTGGCCTGTCGCGCATGATTGGCAAGGAGCGACAAGAAGTCTACCGTTATCTGGCATATTTCAATCTGCCCACAGATGTGTTGGAAACGATTCGGGTGAACCACCGTAGCGTCAATCGCTCTGCAGCGTATGAGCTTGCTGCTTTTCGCAAGGAGACTGGCGAAGAGCTCGCCGACCCGCTGATCATCGATGTGGTTGAGCAAATCATTCTTGGTGGCGTTCCCAATAGCCGCGCTGCAGAGTGGTGCAAGGTTGAATTGAACAAGCGCGGCAAGGGCGTCGCCAAAGGCGCCAGAACCGAGAATCGTCTTGTCCTGAAAAACAATAAGGGACAACGCATCGGCAGTTACCGATATTCCGGCTCCCGGTTTGCCATCAGTCTCAAAGATACTGACTTGGCTGAGAAACTGGACGAACATATCAAAGCGTTCTTTTCCAGCCTCAATCCTAGCTGAACCAGATTCTGTCTCGGGTGTAACATTTTGTTACACCCGCACCATGCTTTGTTAGAACGTGGATCATTGAGGAGAGGCGATGCCTTATTCGTTATCCGATAAGCTGGTTATTGGCATTTCCTCCCGTGCGCTATTCAATCTGGAGCGCGAAAACCAAATCTATGAACAGCATGGCGTTGATGCATATGCCGCATTTCAGCGCGAGCATGAGAATGACCCGTTGCAACCAGGTAGCGCGTTCCCCCTAGTCAAAGCATTGTTGCTCCTGAATCGCCTGATGCCGGAAGATCAGCGTCTGATCGAAGTGGTGGTGATCTCGCGCAATACACCCGATACTGGTTTGCGGGCATTCAACGCAATCGAAGAGCATGGTCTGGATATTTCCCGGGCTGCGTTTACCGGTGGCGCTCCGGTGATGACACCTTATATCAACGCATTTGAAGTAGACCTTTTCTTGTCCCGTTCGCCAGATGATGTACAGCTCGCGGTGAATAGTGGGGTGGCTGCCGCCCAGCTGGTGGATTTACCCGCAGATTTTTCTGCGCCCACCGATCAAATTCGCATCGCGTTTGATGGCGATGCCGTATTGTTTGATCCCGAATCGGAAGAGTATTTCCAGCAACACGGGTTGGAAAAATTCCTTGAACGCGAAAAGCGTCTACGTGGTCAGCCCATGGGGCGCGGGCCATTCGCCAAGTTGCTTATCATGCTGTCCGAGCTGCAGCAACGTTTCCCGGCTGAAAGTTGTCCGATTCGCATTGCCATTGTCACAGCACGCAATAGCCCGGCGCATGCCCGGGTGGTGCATACCTTGCGGAACTGGAATGTCAGCGTGAATGAGGCCTTTTTCCTTGGCGGAGTACCAAAAGCCAAGGTGTTGCAGGCTTTTGGTGCCCATATGTTTTTCGACGATCAGGATACCCACGTGCAGGCCGCTGCATCGGTGGTGCCGGCGGGTAAAGTGCCTTATGCCAGGATGTGAATTAGTCTGGGCGATTACGCTGCGCTTTTGAGCAACCACTGGCTAAAGCGAGCAAGCACTGATTGCATACACTGCGACCATTTGCAATCAGGCAAATAATGGCTTGGCTTTCTGTCGTCTCTTCAAACGAGGCTGCCTGTTGCAAGACAGCTTTGGCCTTGTGATAGCTGGTCGGTTGACTTGTAATGAGTAGCGCATGGCCATGCCCATGCCCATGCCCGAGATTTGCCGGAGACCTCGGTCGCACCACAAGACGTTAAAGGCGATGGGTTAGTAGAGCGAAATTCATTGACCGCTTTACGCTAACGAATCTGAAGCTCCACTTGATCTCTTTTACTGCGACATAAAGTGACGCAGGGCACGATTATGATAATCAGCCCAACAATCGTGAGTGAAGATGATGGCCTATACCGTTGCCTTTACCCAACATCATGGCAAGAATCGGCAGTATCCAAAACAACAGGATTGCCTGTGGAATGGCCTGGATGTCTTGCAGGAACGTGATCTCATTGCCGCAAGCTATGTCACCGACCAGCAGCGACTGGTGATCGCCGTCGCCGATGGCGTAGGTAGCAGCCCGCGCGCCGAGTTGGCCAGCTATTGTGTGTTACAGGCGATGGCCAACGAAATTGCGGCTGAGGCAAATTTCAATATGGGACTGATACGGCGCATACATGGCAAATTGTGCGACGCATATGCCAAGGGGCGAACTTTTGGTAGCGCCACCACGCTGGCTGCGGCTGAGCTAAGCAACAATCGCTGTGTCATCGTTAATATCGGCGATAGCCGGGTTTACCGGATCAGCGCCGACGGCGTTTGGCAGCAGCTGTCGCATGACCACACCATCATCAACGCCATGATCGAGAGCGGCGAAGCAGAGGCCGGGCGGGATTACGGGTTGTTCCTGCATTCGCTGGATTCGTGCCTGGTAGCGGATGACGATTACACCGATTTTGCCATTCACCGGGCGGAAACACTGCTGCAGCAGGGAGACTCTTTACTGCTGTGTACCGATGGCGTGCATGACTCCTTGCCCGAAGCGATATTCCACCAGATGTTCGATTCGATGCTGACACCGGCGGCACAAGTGGAACGATGGCGGCAGGCGGTTCTCGATGCAGGCGCGCCGGATAATCTGTCGCTGCTGTTGGTGCGCTGTGCCGCATGATGGAACATCTGCTCGATGTCAGGAGCACGTTCGAACAATGCTGATTTTCTTTGATACCGAATTCACCGAGTTAGGGCTCGATCCCAAATTGATCAGCATCGGTCTGGTTTCGCTGCATGGAGAATGCTTTTATGCAGAGCTGACTGACACTTGGCGACTCGACGATTGCAGCCAATTCGTCCGCGACATGGTCCTGCCATTATTGGAGGGGCAAGCGCTGATGACGCTGGCCCAGTTGACCATTCAATTACACAGCTGGATCGAACAATTTCAGCAGCCAGTGACACTGGTCAGCGATTCGGAAAACTGGGATTGGCGCTGGATAAGTGCGATTTTTGCGGGGCTGTGCCATTGGCCGAGCAATCTGGCACGTCAGCCATTGATCATGCCGGCAGAGGCGCAACTGGCCGCTGCGATTGCGCAAGGCGACCAGCAGCAACGTGCACTGCGTCATCATCACGCGCTGGACGATGCACGAGCCGAATTTAAAACCGGGATGGACAATGAACCCACACAACACGCAACTGCTGTACCAACGTTATCCACGCTTGTATGCCCAGCCATTGCCCTATGGCTTTGAATGCGCTGATGGCTGGTTCGATCTGATTGACCGATTGTCAGCGGACATTGAGGCGGAATGCCAGCGTCTGGTCAAAGAGGAAGGCTGGCAATGGGCCGATCTGCCCATCGCCGAGCAAGTCAAACAGAAATTCGGTGGCTTACGCTTTTATCTTTCGGATAAATCAAACGCCACCATCCGTGATTTGTGCGAGTCTGCCGAAGCGCTCGCGGCGAACACTTGTGAAAACTGTGGCGCAGCCGGTGAACGTAGAACCAAAGCTAATTCGCGCCAGGTATATACCAGCTGCGACCGTTGCCTGGATCAGCCGCTACATCGCTGAAACGAAAACCTGCCATGAATATTGCCCCTGAGTCCGTGTTGCAACAGGCCCGCAGCTGGCTGCAGCAAGCCGACGGTTTACTGATTACTGCTGGCGCCGGTATGGGAGTCGATTCCGGCCTGCCTGACTTTCGTGGTAACGAAGGTTTCTGGAATGCGTATCCCGCGCTGGGGCGCCGGCGTATGGTGTTCTCTGACGTTGCCAGCCCTGATACCTTTGTCAGCGATCCGCTGTTGGCGTGGGGATTTTATGGCCATCGGCTGAATCTGTACCGGCAGACCGTGCCGCACCCCGGTTTTCAACTGCTGCGCGAATGGGGTGATACCATCCGGCACGGTGCGTTTGTGGTGACCAGCAATGTGGATGGCCAGTTTCAGAAAGCCGGTTTTGATGCTGGCCGGATTGTCGAGATTCACGGATCGATTCACCATCAGCAATGCCTGCAACCTTGTTGCCACAACATCTGGACGGCAGATGCAGCACCATTGCAGATTGACCACGACAACTGCTGCCTAATGTCGCCGCTACCGCGTTGCCCCTACTGTGGAGGAATCGCACGCCCAAACATTCTGATGTTCAACGACTGGCACTGGCTCAGCGTACGTACCGCGCTGCAGCAAGCCCGGCTGGAACAATGGCTCCGTCAGGTAAAACGGCCGCTGGTGATCGAACTTGGCGCCGGCGTTGCCATTCCCAGCATTCGCCGTATTGGAGAACGCCATGGCTGGGCCCTGATTCGTATCAACCCGCGTGACAGTGCTGTCGGTGGGCACCAGCAGATTGCGTTGCCCATGTCCTCCCTGGAAGGGTTACAGGCGATTGCCGGCGCTGAGTGGGCATGAAAATCACGCTGAGCTAACTTGGGCGCTGGAGGGGGCAAGTCAATCGCCCGAATGGGATATTGCCTTCAAATGCCGATGTGCGCTCTCCAGCGACACCGCCCAGAATGTCATTCCGGGCAGGCGTGGACTGCTATCCGGGTTTTCTAGAAAAGCTGCCAGCTTTTGATATTCCGGATTGCTGGTATCAAAGGGTACGTCCAGATACAACGACCCGCCATAGCCTTCGATGATCCAGCCTTCCTGGGGGAACCCGGTTTTGCGGTAAGCGATACCATTGATTTTCAGCCAGTCGACTACTTGCTGCCGCGTCGGGTGGGTTCGCCAGTCTGGCCACTCGATCAGTTCGTCATTGAGAACATTCAATCCTTCGTAATAGGGCGGAGGAACACGTGGGTCACCAAACACAATGCACAGTACATCGCGGCCTTTTTCCACGGCAATTTCGTAAATCGTTTGCAACAACTGGGGCATGACGCGCATTCCTTCCCATTTCGTTGATGGCCAAAATCCGATTCGCTCAACATCGCCGTCTGCCCCCTGATCCGCAGGGTCAATGTTCAGCAACGCGGCCGTCGAACCACGGTAGCGGTTCAGGTAAATATTGCGGCCAGGCATCAACCTGGTTTGGCTCCCTTGCACAAAGGGCATGAAGGTTTCCGCCTACCGTCGTACGCGCAGGCTTGGGCAGGCCTGGCGTTACGGGTGATGCGCCGGAGTGGAGTATTGCCACCTGCCGCTGAATTGCTACGTCCTGATTTGACGCAGGTGGCGTCTACACTGAGCGTTCCTCAAGTGTTGCCGGAGGGTCAAATAGCTTGGATGTCATTGTTAACATTCGCTTTCAGGTAATTTCGGCCTGCCCAAGAAGCAGCTCCAAACCGTTTATGGATGATATTGAAATGACGATTATTGCAAAGCGTACTCTAGCCCAGATTGCAGCAGAGGTACCCTACCTTGTCTTCGGGCAGAATAGCGAGGCGCTGACGAGGGGCATCGCGTTCCTGGGGGATACACGGCCCGGTGTCATGCTCATCGATGGCGGGCCCGGCGTCGGCAAGACCCTGCTGATGCACCGTTTGGTCTCGTTGTATTGGCACCAGGGCCGTGCCGCTCGCATGCTACCGATGTACGACCTGATCCACGAAGATGATTTCGATTCGTTGACCAAGGCGGCGATGATAGGGCAGCTGCAGCTGTTGGTGCTCGACAGTTCCGGATACATTGCACATGGTTTAGAATCCGACTCCACCGCGCAAGCGCGCTGCGTCGGGCTGTTCCAGGCCATACTGCGCAACGGTGGCAAGCTGATCCTAGATCACGCAGATTGGGGATGTGGCCCGGTCGGAGTTTGGCTGACCGATATCGAGCGTTTGGCTACCGACGACTACGACCGAGCGCAGATTCGGGAGACGGTGACGCTTGCAGAGTTGAAATCTGACGAGGCCGTTGCTTTTGTACACCATTGCCTCGAGAGGTATGTCATACCTCCCGACGTTCGCCAGTGGGCGCTCGAGGAAGCTATGAAGTGGGCGGAGCGCGAAGGGCATGCTGGCAACCCCAGGGTCTTACTAGGTGGCCTCGCCAATGCGCGCGCCTACTATCGCATCCATGGTCGCACTGACGGGTTGGCGGACGTAGGACTCTGAGTCGCGAGAATGAACTTGGCGGAGAACCGGGTTCCTGGGGCGTTGCATCCAATTTCGTGTACGGGCTGGAGGTACGCTGCGCATTTTTTCGCGTACCGGCGCGGCGGCAGATAAGCCACGGCCAGCAACGTGTTGCTCACCTTCGCGAGAATGGCGCGGACGCTGGCTGGTGGTGGCATGACGGGCAGTCCTTCCTATTTCGTTGATGGCCATAACTCAATCTGCCCAATGTAGCCGTTTGTGCCTTCGTTTGCGGCATCAACGTCAAGAAATGCTGCCGTTGCACCGCCATAGTCATACAAATAGAGACGGCGGCTACGGAACAAGCTGCTTTTGCACCATTGTACGAAGGGCTCAAACGTTTCCGCCCGCAGCAGTGCTCGCCGGCTTGGGTAAACCTGCTGATATTCCGGATAGCAAAAAGCGTTGTACAACCCGTTCGCCGTGGCTTCGATTGCCGCTCCATTGGAGTACAGCAGATCCCAGCAAGTGCCGGCCCAGCTTACCCCCACGTCGATTTCGCCATGGTTGGAGAAATATATCCACACTGCGGGTGCCAGCCCCGCAAAGCGGAATCGCACGCCATTGCGCCAAACCTTCCATTGAACAGGGCGGCGTTCCAGCTCTCCGGCATCAAAGGCGGCTTGCAGGTAGCGCATCAGATCACGCTGTGCTTTCGGCCGGGCGTGGGGCATGCGTCCAGAAATGTGCATGTTTGCAACTCGCTTCATAATGCAATCAGCCCATCTGCCAGCAAGAAGCCGATAGCCATTCCTGCCGATGCCTGAATATGGCCCACTAGCGAACCTTGCCAACACCGCAAGTACGATTGCCTTTGCATCAGGCTTTCAATCAGGTCGAAACTCAGATTTACCCCGATTATCAGCACGGTATAAACCGAAAATTCATAAAGTAGACGGTTATATGGAAAGAAGTGCTGCAAGAGTGGATACATGCCCATGTGCTGCCTCCGGTTCAACCTGACTGCTACACCAACGCAAGCAGTCTAAAAAAATCGCCGCGTTCTGCACGCGGCTGCGCAGGCGGCCGTTCCCAGTTGTCTTGCAGTAAATAGTCGGCAATCCCATGCAAATGCACCCAGCCTTGCAACTGCTGTTCGGTGCGCTGAAACCCCGCTAGGGCGATTTGCCGCAGCCACGCGCAGCGCATCGGGCCGAGAATGTTGTCGCGTTGTTTGAATGGCCGTGGCCATTGCGGGCCGAAGTTGGATAACAACACGTCAAATAGCCGCAACATCGCCGCAATTTCCGCCGGGTTCGATGGCCGCAGGGCCGGGGGCAATGCACGCAACCAGCCACGATAGCTGCGGTTGGACAGATTCAATCGCATCGCAAATCTCCGTTGTGTTTACGCAATCGTGGCATGAGGCTGCGTCAAATCATGTCGCGCCATTGATGAGCCGCCGTCACTTTTTGCCGGCAGTCGCTGAATTGCTGCTGCGTCACGATCTGACGCATGGGGCATTTATGCTGGGCTTCCTTTGATCCTTGTCGGAGGTTCAGCATGGAAGCGTTGCCACCATCCTGTTTATTACAAGCCGTGCAGGCCGAAGGCCTTCACTGTATTGCCATTGATCCCGCCTTAACCGCGACGAAGCGTGGCGTAGTGCATTATTGCGAGCCGCTACTGACGCTATTGGCGGCCGAACCTCAACCTTCTGAACAGGTTCCGCTACTGCTGGTTTTGTTCAAGGATCAGGCCACGAGCCTGCCGCAATGGATTGCCTCGCTGGCTGCGGAAATACAGCCGCAATCCGCTGCAGGCGTTTGGCGCTTGAAGCTGGCCAACGGGCTACCGCTGATACTGCTGTTGTGCGAACGAGATGTCACCAATCCCTTGCCACAAATAGAAGCGCTGCTGCCGGCCGCTACTGATGCGTCGCGGGCAGTGGTGTTGATTGACGGCGAAGGCGTGCCGCAAGCCAGACTCCACCAAGATCTGGCGGTCTATTACAGCGAGCTGGTACGAGGTGGCGAGATCGCTTTCGTGTGGCTGACCTGCGCCGCTGACTACTACCAGATCTATGCAGCCCGTTTTCGCGCTCGTGCCTTGCTATGCCTGACTATCCATGCCGATGCGGCAGGCAAATATATCTGGGAGACTCGCTACCACGGCTACATTGCCGGCAACCAGCTCAACCGGGATCAGGTACAAAACCTGCAATCCGCCTGCCTGAGGATCAATCAGGCCGACAGACTGATCCGTGAAAAATTTCTGCTACTGGATCACGAATTACGCCAGCAGCAGGCCTGCGGCAACGCGTGGTTCACGAGCTATCACATCAATGTGGATATCCAGTTTGTGCTTCGGTCAGACGATCCGCGTTGGCGCGAAAACGGTGATAACTGCTTGTTGCGATTGGAGCAATGGAGATTGCCGTTCGAAAAAAATCCGGCTCAGCCAACAGATTTCCGCAATGAGACGCCGTATGCTCCCACTCAGTTGGCGGACTACTATCAGGGCTACCTCTTTTACTGTCTGCATGGATTTGAACTGTCCTTGGCGGACGTCGCCGCCATTGGCTCTGTCAGGTTCTTTCTGAATGTGCTTCATAGATTTGCTCAAACGGTCGGGTGACTTGGCGTGTGGCCGCTACACACGTGTAGGTCGGCTATGGCGAATTGCCCTTGAAGTCAAATGTAGCGACAAAAGCTGACGTAAGGCCTGGATATGATGGCCTTCCAAGGTTAATCAAAGGTTCTGGCAATGCATGGTTTAAAGGCTTGGCCTGCCATCAATACTGAATATCGCGAGCAGGCGGTTCGGGTTCTACCGTTGCTGGAGGCTCTGGTGAATGACGAATCCATCTATCGCCAGTCGTTATTGCAGATCATTGATGGCGCCCGGCCGCTTTGGCCAAATCTGGCGGTGTTGCTGGATATCAGGGCGGCAACGGTGCGCCGCTTGCGTTACATACCGATGACGACGATACCGCAGTATTGGCATACCCGACCCGCCATGATGCTTCAGGTTCTGGATGCTATTCCACTGGATTTTCAACCCGTCAGTATTGCTGACTGGAATGCGTTTACCTACGTGGTGGTCACGCTTGATGTAGCACCACGGGTGCGCGACGAAATCCATTTGCATCTTGCGGATTGGTCGGTATGGGGCTTACCAATGCGCCGAGGTTGGCTGATTCAATGTGCGCGTTTGGGATGGGAAGCGGCAGCCAACAAATTGCGGCAAATGGCCGTCGACCCGGTGTGGATGCGGGATATCGCCCATTTCTTTCATGAGCTCGCTTATCGTCTGTGGCAACAGCGTTTACCTGGCCAATCGCCGGTGAGTTATTCGGTTTTGCGCCAGCAGTATGGCGAGCAGGGTTTGTGGCGAGTGCTGAGATTGGTTAGCGAATGGCAGCCGCAACGCTCGCCTGCTCCCGAGCCTCGTCTTGCGTCCAGCGTCTGGCCGGTGCCTGTACTCGCGCCTGTGCCATTGGGCGAACTGAGCGCCATTTTTTTGTATTCGGGCGTGCAGCTAAAAGAAGAAGGGGAAATGATGGCACATTGCGCCTACTCTTTTGTCACGCAGTGCGCACAGGGGCGAGCCAGTATTGTCTCTTTGCGCGAGGGAGAACGACGAATCGCGACAGCTTGCCTGGAACAACAAGCCTGGCGCGAAGGGTTTCACTTCCGCTGCACCCAGTTGGTTGGGGTAGGTAATGCGGAGCCCCCATTGGCTGCCAAACACGCTGTTGAGCAGTTACTTGTCTGGCTCAACGATGACGCGTCGCTGTTACTGCGTGTCGGCTATCGCAATGGATTTTTAAATGATCGCCTTGTGGGAAGGCCGCGCTGACTATATTGGCAGATGCCGATGCGTCCATCGGATGGGGCACGCTCCACCAACCACTGAACTACTACGTCATTTCTTGACGCAGGTGACGGTTATACTGCGTTTTTATTGATTGTTATTTAGCCGGAGATGCCAAATGGCCTATGTGTATCTGATCGTTGAAGAGTCTTTTGAAGGTGAAGCCTTGAAAGACTGGGTCAAAATTGGCTATTCGCAAAATCCTCCGGAATGGCGAATGAATGCCAATTTAAAGCGGGGAAATCCACGCCCCATCAAAATTGCCGCTGCTTTTGAATACGCCACAAATGATGATGCGAAAGCTGCTGAAATGGCCGCGCACAGTCATTTCAAACAGCACTTACACGAAAAGGAGTGGTTTCAGCTTCACTGGAAGCAAGTCCACGATTGGTTATTTAAGCAAGGGGCACGGCTGCGAAGCGAATAAGCTGTTCAAATTGCCTACCGAATGAATTGAGAAGCTCCCGATGTGCCAAATTACGTTAGCCTGCAGTGCCGGGCGTTAGGCTTGGCATTGGTGGTGGTTTGTAACCTGCGTCGCTCACTGCCTGCAGGCGGAGCCTGTCCGTCGAGCCGGTCAGTTTTTTGTATGCTCGCGGTTATTTTGCAGAAAAGCCATGTTCTAAAACGTGGCTTTTTACTTGTCGGCTTTGCACCATATCAAATCGCCCCCTCTGTCTGGTGTTGAAGTCACCATCACTTATCCATTTACCTCTCCGGGGTTACATCTCAGCATGATTTAGCGGCGCCCGTCAGAAGAACCTCACTCCCCGCGTAATCTCGCATTCGCCCACCTATACTGATGGCCGATGGCGGCTTTTCCGGATGCGAGGGCTCGCCTACCGAATATCGGTTTTGGGGTTGCGAGTCTTTTGAGCGGGAGCTGAATTGTGGCAATGATTTCACCATCGGCATTACCTTCGCTGCGGCATGATGGCGGCTTATACCGAGAGCTGGATGTATTGGCCCGGCTGCAGGCGTCGCTTCCGGATGAGTACGAAATTTTTCATGGTGTTAACTGGCATTCGGTACATGAAGGGCAGGATCGGCACGGTGAGATCGACATTGTTGTACTGGGCCCGAGCGGTAATCTGCTAC
>JACCDG010906496.1_pt1 | contig 14599 bp, 12 predicted proteins | sample 7442471 | NCBI WGS metagenome assembly JACCDG01 (sample SAMN15323444, study PRJNA562643) | freshwater metagenome | isolation source: river surface water | place: USA:Blue River Watershed | collected 2017-08-17
TACTCTCCCCTATAGAATATCATGATAAATATACCCTTAGAGGGGTCAACTCAAATAAAAATGATAAAAATAAACAAAATGTAAAAATTTTCAAAATTTCAAATTATCAAAATAATAATAGAAAATTGATCACCCCTTTTTTCTTTTGTCGCTTGTATGGTCCCCTCTTTTTTCTTTTGTTGGTATAAAGTAAGCCATATGCACAAAAGGTTTTTGCAGTAAACTCACCCCTCTCAAAAGAAAAAACAATCATGCATATTTCAAAAAGGTATCATATAATGAAAGCTTTCTATAACAAAAGGTATATATCCAAAAGGTTTGAAAACGGCGGGCGGACAACGGTCGGGTCTGCCACGGAGGGGCTGGTGGTGGGGGTGGGTATCCCCCTCTGCAAAAATCCAGTACTTTTCTAATTTCCGATTTAACAACAGACAATTTACAAAAAAGGTACACACAAATATAAACATTTATATAGCGTAACATCATAGAACTCAATCTATCCTATCTGACAGCCCAGCCACAGCGTTCTAGATACCTCTTGGCTATGATGATACCACTCACATATCTATCTCTCTCCATAGCCCCGTTAAATGAGTTACGACATCAAATCCCTCTATATCACAACATAACTCGCCTTTCTTCTTTTGTTGTATATAATAACGACAACATCAAAAAATCTTTGCATATCTCACTTCTCACACATGTTCATCCCATCCTATTCGATCTCACAGCACAAGACTATAAATAATGATTCACTCATTCCGCTAAACCAAGCCACACTTACCATCACTTACAAATCCATCCAGTTGCCGTCAGCACCACTGACACATTTTGACAACCTACCGTACCAACAAACAATCGACAATATAAACCAACAGCTTTCTTTTGTTGAGGAAGCACTGCCTCTTCAACTCGAATACGAACTTATTACAAAGCTCTCTGCAAAAGAAACACTCAATCAATACCAACACTTATATGTACAAGACCAATTAGTTTTCGATAAACAACTCCTCATTAAATATCTCAATCAACTACACTCTCAACATACCTTAAATGAACAAATAGCTCCGAAAAAACAATCACAACCACTCGAACCTCAAATAGACGATGAACCAAGAAGTATTAAACCAACGCACCACTTATACAAAGTTTCTCGTCAAGCTATTAGGGATATAACACGATATACATATACACCGATACCTCCTTTCGCAACACCTCCAGTACCAACATATATACATTGGCAGTACCTCGCTCTCCGTTCCAAAGCTGACCGACTCATAATAAATGGATCAAGACAGATGGGGAAGTCTCTTATTCTTGCTGAACTATTGACCGAGGAATCCTTTACTGGCATTGATATTCTTGTCGCATGACCGCAGCAAGATACGACTGACATCATTAAGAATTATATGTTGCAACATACGCAGAACTTCCCTGATGGTACCTTTGTATACAAGGAAAGGAAGAAATATATTGAAAATACAATCTCTGGATCACGCATACACTTCAGAACCTTAGAGGATGGTGGTAAGAATATCCGTGGGCTTACTGTCTCATTAACTGTTATTGATGAAGCACAACTCGCATCGAGGAAGGTAATTGAAGAAGTAGTCGAACCAACGATGACGACAACAGGATGACGAATGATACTTATTGGTACTCCGATTGAAGATGTTTCATCCTATATGTATCATGTCATCGAATCAGTTATCAATCAAACAAGGGACTTCAATACACCAACTACGTTTTCAGCTGAGGTAATTACCGTATCTGCCGATGAGAATCCAATGATACATCCACGTTTTAGATCAAATCTATTATCAAAACGTCACCTGCCTTCAATAAAACGTGAGTATTATAACCATTGGGGGAAGCTTGATGACTCGTTATTCAACCCAACCATCATTCTCCCTCACGAAATTGACCGATATATCCCACTTGAGCAATATCCATACGCACAAGCTATACTCTGAATAGATCCTGCCCGCACTTCTGATCGCTCTGCTTACTCCATAACTATCACATATAAGCAAAAGACACTAACGATTGAGTCATGATTCGTACCAAATAACTATAAAAATAACTGGAAGGAGCAGGCTACTTTCTTTGTCGCAATACAATCACGCATTAAAGCTCTCTTCCCGCATCATCCACTCCTTATCGTACTCGATAAAACCTGAGTCGGTGATGCAGTTGCTCCTATTTTCCAAGATCAAGGTCTCTGTATTACCCATCTTATCCACTATACAGCAGGTACATCTATCAATGAAGAAGACTTTTCGCGACCAAAAGTTATCCGACTTGGTAAATCAGAACTCATAAACAACTACCTTAACTTCTCTTCGTCCCAAGAGTACGCCATTCTTAAAACAGAAAATGAACCTTTAATCAATGAGATACGACACATCCAACTCACGGAAACCTCGCAGTGAAATATGGCGATACGCTCAAAAGACAGCTACTACGATGATGTGACGAATGCAACGATGACATCAGCGTTTATTATCAGACACGAAAAACTCACTCACCCCTCCAGAACCAACCGAACTACATCCAGCCGAGACCAATCCAATGATCCATTCCTATCAGAAGCAAATATATTTGCTAGACACATCCAAACAAAAGGTAGCAATAAATGATTTCTCTAATATAATATTCATACCATACATTCACTTATTTTCATATTTATGAAAACCTACCGATACCAAACCCCAAACGATACCCTCCTCGAAGTTTCTCTCACAGATGAGCAGACAGCTATAGTAACCCAGGCTGAAAGTGATTATATTACAGCACGAGACTATATACTAGCCGAGTGTTACTACATATGGAGACACGCATATAAGACCTACCATCTCTCCACGAAAGATCGTGAGTCACGCTTAAACAAACAACCGTGGAGATCCAATATCCCTTTTGGATATATCCGTTCTTTCATTGACGTGTTCACTTCTACCTTGTCGGAGCGTCCACTCATCTATACTGCAACAGCCCTCGATGAAAAATGACTCGACAATAAACAAGACATTATTGATTTTTTGTCGACTATCTCCGATATGAATGGATTTAATAGGGAGTCAAAGAAGATACTTGCTGAAGGATTAAAGACAGGGACATTTGCAGTTCGTGTCAACTATCGTCCACCAGTAACCCCCATCTATTATACCTATCTCTACAACAATACCCCCATTGAGGATAGCTATACACCAGAAATTGGTGATATTCCTTACGCTGAACACGTTGATGTATTCAAATTATTCCCAGATCCAGGGACAGGTAATCTATCATTCGTTACAGAACGTGACGTTGTAACCATAGATGCAGCTCTTCGTATCTTTAGTGGTCTCATCAACAACGCATCCAATACATCTCCGTTCAAAGATACCGATCTCGTTAAACATCTCACCCTTAATCTTAATGGTGCTGACCTTGATGATTATGGATCAGTACGAAATGAGGTTCACGCTGAGGTAAACTCAAAGATGCGAAGTGAAGATACGACAGCAATCAATACAAACACGACAGCGACAACTTCGACAACCAGCACATCATCCAGTACCGCTGACAGAGACTCTCGTCTCAATGCAAACCGTATTGAATACAAGTACTACGTTACCAACTCAAGGATTATCCTCTTCTTCAACAACTATCCTGTCTACATTTGACCGAACATATACGGATTTATTCCATATGTAATCAAGCCAACTAGTAATGCTGACATACGATTGGGTGTTGAGTGAATCCCATATCTTCTTCGTGGGGTGGAAAAGGGTATTAACGGATATATGAACTTCTATCTAGACAATGTGAACTTCATATCTCAACCAAACTACGTTGCTACGAAGGGTGCAGTATTCGATGAATCAGCTTTCAATGCTTTGCAACCTGGTGAAGTTATCTATGTTGACGGTAATCCTGATGCAATCAAACGTTTAGACAAAGGAACAGTAAACGACTTCAATGTTATGGAAATCTTTGGTCGTACTGCTCAGCAATTGACTGGTGCATCTGAATATAACCTTTGAGTATCAGCAAGAGAGCGTACAGCGACAGGTGCGAACGCAACAAGCCAGTCTTCCCAGAAACGTTTGTCGCCATTCATCGAATCTTTTATGGTTGTTATGTCAGAAGTGGCGAAGATGCAACTCAAGATGGCAGTAAAATTCTGGATTAAACCAAAGAATCTCATCATCAATGAGAAGACAGCACAAACTATCAAGAAGTTTCAGGCAAATAAGCTCAATGGACTGGTGAATATCACACTTGAAATGGATTCTATGTTTGCTGCACAGAACGAATTGCAGAACAAACGTCTTCTTGAACTCCTCAATATGGTGAAAGGCTCCTGACTTGCAAAAGAAGATGAGCTTATGAGACAGATTATCCAGAATATGGGTCTCTCTCCTACAAAGATTGTACCTGAGGCAGCACCTGAGATCACAGATCAAGGCGATATTCCAACCGATATACCTGAATTACCTGAAGAACCAACGCCAAACAATGCTGAACTCCCAGCAGAACTCAGAGCTGCGATCACTCCTCAGCTCAACTTGCAGTAATTGAGCACTGCCATATAATACTATAAGTTACGATCAATGTTTCGTTTGTTTATTTATTTAATACTACTCAATTATGATTGAAGAAGTACTTAAGAAACTTGGTGAACTCGGAGTTCCAAGTGATCTCCTTGAGAAAATCAAGAGTTCTATTGCATCTCCTGATGCAGAGGATAAAAAAGAGGAATGCTGCGATAAATGTGGCGCTCCAATGAAAGATGGAAAATCAGTTGAGGTTGCTGTCGAAGTAAAAAAGACAAAACCTTCAATGGCTGATATGATGAAGAAATTTATGTAACTACCACACAACTATGTTCTTCTCCCCCAAGAAACATATACAGCAGATTGAACCAATCGTATTTAACATCGTAATCGGGGAAGCTCCACAGCCTACCAAAGAAGAGTACGATGTTATACGACAATCTCATGAGTCACATAAAGCTATTATGAAAATAATAGATTATAGAATTGCTAACTCTTATAAGTTACTTGGAAAAGAAAACCCAAGTAGCGAAGAGCTACAATCTATAAACGGAGCGATCCGTGCATTAACTACACTGAAGTCGATTATTAAGTAATAATCCAAACAAAGTTGGTTTTGCAAAATTCTCGAATTGCATTATGATAATTAAGACCATAACACCCACCTACTATGGAAGAAGAGATAATTATCGACACAGTCGATACGACTACTGAAGTCACCGAAACACATCAATTTGATATGTCAACATCAGAAGATACGCCAATCGAAATCAGTGAAGAAACATCAGAAGATGTACCACTTGATATAGAAAAGGTTGATTGAGATGCGGAGTATCAACGAGAGATAATCGCTGAACTCATAGCCCATATCGATGAAATCGAAAAAACTAATCAAGAGTTAAATGAAAAGGTTTCTTCTACAGAGGAAATACTCGCATCGAAGGAAACTTCACTCTCCGAATTGAATACTCAGCTTACTGCCCTTATGGAACAAGCCTCAATTGTTGAGGAACTTGAATCACAATGGAATAAAGTAAAAGAGTTTGAAACAGTTTGACCTCTTGTCGCTGCCATAGTTGAAGGGAAGGAAGTAAATATTCCAAAGTACCTTGAAATGTATGTCAAAGAACAATTGCTTGCTATGCCACAATTTGAAGATACAAAGAAACCTCAGGTCGATACGTCATCTGTAAAACAAGTCAATTCACTTTCACAGGCGATTAAAAACTTAAATGGTAATTTTACATAATATATGGCTTTAGATGCTTTCAATTACCCTACGGGGGCTGTAACTTCTGGAACAACTGCTCCAGCAAACGTTACACAGCAAGCTATGTACGCAACACTTGCTGAATATAACAACTCTGAGATCGAACTCTACGATACTCAATCATATGCAAACGGTTCTCCATTCCTTACTATGCTTACCAAGTTTGGTCGAGCAAGAAATAGTGGTGACTTCAAGAGTATTGGTACAAGTGAAGATAACCTTTCTAACTTTCCAGATATTAAATGGAAGGAACAAGATAAGGAAAATGACATCTTTGTTGTAAATGGTGCTGTTGCTGTTGGTACTGCTGGTGCAAATACTCAGATTACTCTTACATCAACCGTAGGTCTTCTCGCACAGCAAACTCTTCGTAATGTACGAACGAATGAGCAAGTACACGTTGTATCAGTTGACTCTGCTACTCTCGTTACTGTTACTCGTAAGACTGGTTCAACTCCAAACGTTGCGATGGTTGTATCTGATACACTCCAACTCATTGGTTCTGCAGTAGTTCGTGGTGATGCTAACGTTGGTACAACTGCATCTCCTGCATCAAACCGTTCAAACTACTTCCAGAAGTTCGTTCAAACTCTCAACATCGATGACTTCGATATGATGTCTAATAAGATCATTGATCCTAAAACATTTATCGCACGTATCGCTGCACAGAAGAACTATCAACTCCGTCTCGATATGGAGCGAGCTGCACTCTTCGGGGAAAAATACGCTGGTACAAATGCATCTGGTAAAGAGTACTACCAAACAGAAGGTCTCATCGAGTTCGCTCGTCGTGGTCAAGCTGGTGATGTCTCTGGTTCACTCACTACTCGTGTACTTGAGGAAACTCTTAGTGTATGTACTGAGTATATGTCTCCAGGTAACCAAACAAAGATTATGCTTCTTGGTGGTAAAGCAAAGGCTGCAATCAATGCCCTCTACACTGGACGTATCAATGTTGAAACTATCGGTGATATTAAAGAACAGGTTGAAACAATCCAAATCGGAACTGGAAAATTCATCATTATGCAACATCCACTTATGAATGCTGCCTCTGGTTATGAGAAGCACGGTCTCGTTGTTGATCCTGGTTACTTGAAAATCTGTTACCCTTCAGGTGTTGACCTCAATGGTTCTACATTCGATGGTAAATCTCGATTTGAAATGGATCCAACTTCTACATATGCAAATATGACTGGTTCATTCGTTTCCTATATGGGTCTCAAGAACGTTTCTGCAAACTCTGCAGGTATCTTCAAGATCTCAGCATAGTTACCGAACAACATACCACCGAAAGGTGGTATTTTTTATTGCAAACCGATACCAAATACATATACTAATAAAGCCCTACGGTAGCCTACTAGGTTTAGATATAGTGTTAGTAGATTACTATAGGTGTTCATTATAAATCCCTTCCAAGGTATTTTTTATTGACTTAATTCAAGCTATAAATACAATGCCCCTACTGCCAGTCACCTTCGTAAAAAGGCGTAGACAAGGCTTGATCTTGCGTGTAGCGCTTATAGCAAGGTGACGGTGTGTGTAATCCAACATTACGTGCTTGAGCAATAGATCAAAGTTTACGCTTCTATTGCAATATCCTAATCCCTCTTACTAGTTCCGAGGGATTTTTTATTGCAAATTTTCATCACTCATATATAATACAAGAGTCATCTATGACTTTTAACCATCCCACTATGTCTGACTTCTTACCAATAGCATATTATTGCTTGAATCTCGATGGAACAATGCGAGAGAAAACAGCTAATATATTCTTTTCCCCAGCTGGAAAAGTTGTGAAAACAACTACAAACTTCTGAGATACTATGGAGTTTCCTGATACTGTAGAGATACGATTTGTACGATGAGTATACCTTTGCCAGTCACAAGAGATTGCTGACTATCTTGATATTTATACTTCTGGTGGTACATACCGAGGGAAATATCATGAACCAAACAACTGGTGTTTCCTCGTTACGAGAGAAGATCCAAATGAGAAGAAGAGAACTGAATACATTGAAACCGAAAAGGTTGTATACCGTACTCAGTACCCTCGATCATTCATCGATGGATCAAATGTGAAAACGCTTGAACAACTCTGTATCTCTAGTGGTCTATCACTTGATGGAGTTGGTATGAGCAAAGCATCGTACGTAGAACTTCTACAATGAAGTGGCTTAATTGCTGATTAAATATATAATAGGGACATACGTCCTTATTATTTTTTTCTATGATTTCGACACAACCATTATTCACCGCTATCAAGAATGAATGCGGTTCACTCTTCTCTACAGAAGCACATAGCGACCCACAAATACTTGGATATATCGGGAGTGCTATTCGCTATATTGCAAACTATAGAGACTTCCCATTCCTGAAAAAACAAATAACTGTTACAGTTATCGCTCCTGATACAGCAGTTACTACAGCATATAAGGTAAAGACACATACGGTTTACTTCGGTACAATCGAGAAAATACCACTTCCTATTGACGAATACTTCATTCCAAACACAACACCTTCATATGTTGGTAGCTGGGATGATGTATTTTATGCGAAAGAGATTGGAACATACTCACTTATTGCAACAGTAATTCCAGCAGTTCCTACTACAGATACTGATTTAATAGATTTACCTGACTACCTAAGCGATGTTATTATGACAATCGCTATGAGCTATGCTTATAAGTCGTCTCGTATGTATCCTGAATCTGAGAATCAACTCAAGATAGGGAATGCTATACTTGATACTGCAGCAAATAGAGCATCGAACACTTATCCTAAGAATGCTCCTGTTATGCCTCACTCTAATCCTCAATAACCCCTCATTTATATGGAAAGATCTGATATGAGAACCATAAAGATCCGATTCAATGAATGATATGCTGGATTCTTTGATGAACTTCTCAATGTAAGTCTATCAAATAGAAAGTCAGATAGCTGATTTATTGAAAAAGATCGCCCAATGCTATGACCACGAATGTGAAGTTATCGTATTGGTAATAAACTTATCACCACTTGGAACATAGCTACCGCCTACGCCATAGGTGACATTGTATTCCTTAGTTGAGTACAGTATAAAGCTACTTCAGCACATACAGGTTCACAACCTCCAAGTGCAAACTGGACAATTGTCACAAAAGGGAATACAGATGCACTCTTCTATACGGATAGATTGAAGGTACGAAGAAACTATCGAGTATTTGATAACAAACTTTGGTATCTTAACTCGAATGTATGGACATCTATCAAGGATCTACAGACAGATAGCGTGAAATTACAAGTACAACGTATCCCAGTTCTCTTTGGTGGTGGTACTCCTACCGAATATACGACTGGTACAGTATCAAGTGGTGCTGAGAAAGTGAAGAAAGCAGCAGGTGATCCAGGCGGAGCAGCGAATGTTGGTAAGGTTCTTGTGATAACGAGTGGCATATACAAAGGGGCATTCGCTCCAATCATTGATTATACTTCAGGGTCATGAGAGTATACAACAGGTTGAGCTGGTATCATAACAGCTCTTACTGCTACTGATAAGTATATGATATTCGACACAATGGCTGACTGTCTTCAAGTTTGTCGTGGGTATGAAAGCAACGCATCATATAATGATGACCTCTACTTTGATGGAATAACAGAACTTACCCATTTTAAGGGGTATGCAAGCAATGGATTACGTAAGGTACTCGCTATTACAGCTACAGAAGGCATCAAAAAGAGTGTATCATACTCAAATAGAATATGGTCATTCGCTTGATCTACCCTCTTCTATAGTGGATGACTCCCTTGAAACCCATTCTTCTATGATTTTACAGGGGCATTAACTCTTGGTGGTGCTGGTGAGATAATTGATATTATACCATTCAAGAATAGGCTCATAGTTATTGGCACAAGCTTCATCTATTCACTCAATTCTACATTCACTTTCGATAAACTTGTTGAATCATTTGGTGGATTATTCGGTTGAGCTATATCTACTGGTGAGGATCTCTATATCCTGACAACACAACGTAGACTTATCTCTATTACTGAGACTATATCTTGATTTATTTCACTTAAGAACATAACACAAGAGGTAGATAGCTATGTTTCTGAGTTCAAAAACAATATATGTTCTGCATTTGACGGTAGATATATGTATATATACGGTGAATCTGGTAGCATTGGTACAGGAAATACAGTTATTCTTGATATACAGTACAAGTTCTGGTCAGTCTTTACAAACATTTACCCGAAAAAGATAATAGCAGAGCAGTGATTAACATATTTCTATGACAATAATACTGATATTGTTCGCGTCATGTCTCCAGAGTATACCACCGATGTTGCTATATGAGATGAGGTTGATACAAAAGTACCGCAAAAAGTTACACTCAAAGAAATAGATCTCGATGATATATTTACTCAGAAGAATTTGTCATCTGTATTCCTCGCTTTCGAGAACTATACCCAGCAAGTAGCAATTGATATGTACTTTGCTATCGATAGGAAGAATGCAAAGAAGCCAACGAAATATATTAACATCATTGAGTCACCTCAGTCTCCAGCAACTATCGGATCGAATGAATTAGGTGAGAATTTATTTGGAGGAGAGCAGAATTATTCTGAAATCTCAGTTCCCAATATTTACAAAATTGATTATAATAATGACAAGGCAAATGTGTGGAAGCTTTCTATTAGTGGAAAGGATAATTCATTCTTCTACATCTCTGCAATTGATATTATGATCGCTTTCTATGGCGAGCCAAAGCAATACTTCAAATCTGCTAACACTTACTAAATATGCCATCAATTAAAACACAGGATCTCTATCGAGTAGTCATTACAGAATCAGCAGGTATAGCAGCATCGGGAGATGTTGACTTTACTGTATCAGCAGCACCAGCAAGAACCAATGGGTTTCTTGTTTTGTCGCCTGAGAATGCAACCTCAAGAGAAGTTGTCTACTTTCACAATGTAATCGGCAATCGAATCTATGTACGATGAGTAAATCGAAGATCACCAAAGCTTCACCCAGCAAATGACTCTGTACAAATGAATGATGTTGAAGATATATTCAACTACTACTCTGATATGGTATCTCCTCTCTTCTATATGGAGAAGACAGGTACTCTTAACGTGCGAGTATGGGGTGGAACAGTCTTGGTAAACCGTGCGCAAGTAACTATTGCAGATACAAACCTTACTCTTACAGATAATATGACGAATTATATCGTCTATGATTATCTTACGAACATTGTATCAGTGAACACAACCTGAGTAGGTCTTGTAAAAGTAACAGTTACAGTTACTTCAGGTATCATCGGTACTCCAACATACAATGTAATTAAAGAATCATATGCTGATCCGTTTGTCCCAGACCTTGCTCTTGTAGCTCCTGAAGTTCAGAAGCAAACTTGGGTATATGCAGCAGCAACTGGTGCAGTAAATACTTTTGCAATCACTCTTACCCCAGCACCAACAGCTTATGCAGCAGGGCAAAGATTTGTATTCAAAGCAAATCTTGCAAATACAGGAACAGCAACACTTAATGTGAACGGACTCGGTGCAAAGACTATCAAGAAGCTTGGTGGAACAGCTATTCTCGCATCAGGCGATATAGCTATCAATCAAATGGTAGAAGTTGAGTACAATGGTACAGATTTCGATATGCAAAGTACTATTGCGAATGCTCCTATATTAACAAATCTTATTCAATCATTCACAGCTTGAGAAACTATAGCAGCTTGAAATGCAGTTTATATGAATACTGATTGACTTGTATATCTTGCTGGAACAACCACTACTTTCCTTTGATTTGCAAAGTCAACCGTATCTGCAAGCCAATCAGTTGTAGTAGATATAAATGGTATATCTACTACGCAAACAAGTTTATCAGTTGGATCAAAGTACTATCTGTCTACATCAGAGAATGTTTGAAATCGATGGAATACAAATCTAGCAATGACAACCGCACGCCATTGGGCAGGCTCAGGGTTAGTAAATAATAGAATTTATATAATCTGAGGGTCAGTAAATGGATCTTCATCTATTGCTACCAACGAAGAATACAATCCGTTACTCAATACATGGTCAAGTAAGGCATCAATGACAACAGCAAGGTTTGGGCTATGATCTGCAGTGTATAATAACAAAATCTATTGTATTGGTTGAACTACGAATGGAACGACTGTACTAGCAACAAACGAAGAGTATGACCCAGTTGCAAATACTTGGGCAAGTAAGACGTCAATGACAACAGCACGTTGGATATTTGGATCTTCGATAGTCAATAACAAAATCTATTGTATCGGATGAACTACGAACGATGGAACGACTGTACTAGCAACAAACGAAGAGTATGACCCAGTTGCAAATACTTGGGCAAGTAAAGCAAATATGACAACAGCTCGTTATGGATTAGTGGCTCAAACATACAATAATAAAATCTATTGTATAGGTTGAAATAATGGTTCACACATAGCAACAAACGAAGAGTACGACCCGTCACTCAATACATGGGCAAGTAAAGCAAATATGACAACGGCTCGTTCGCACATTAGTGCTGTTACATACAATAATAAAATCTATTGTATCGGATGATATAATGGTTCACAAATAGCAACAAACGAAGAGTACGACCCAGTTGCAAATACATGGGCAAGTAAAACTGCAATGACAACAGCTCGTTATGGATTATCAATCCAAAATTTTAACAATGATATATATTGCATAGGTTGAACAACGAATGGATCATCAGCACTCACAACAAATGAAACTTATACTCCAGCAACTAATTCGTGGATAAAAACCTCCATGACAACAGCTCGCTTTGCATTTGCTAGCGGTGTCGTTAGTAGTAAAATATATTGTATTGGAGGTACAATTAACTGATCTCAATATCTTCAGACAAACGAAGAGTATGACCCAGTTGCAAATACATGGGCAAGTAAAGCAAATATGACAACAGCTCGTTCATACCTTAATGCTGTTACATATAATAATAAAATATATTGTATTTGATGAAATAACTGATCCTATCTTTCAACAAATGAAGAATATGATCCGTCACTCAATACTTGGGCAAGTAAAGCAAATATGACAACAGCTCGTTCGCACCTTAGTGCTGTTACATATAATAATAAAATCTATTGTATCGGATGATATGTTGGTTCACCCATAGCAACAAACGAAGAGTATGACCCAGTTGCAAATACTTGGGCGAGTAAAGCAAATATGACAACAGCTCGCTCTGGATTAGTGGCTCAAACATACAATAATAAAATCTATTGTGTTGGCTGATATAATGGTTCATATTTAGCAACAAATGAAGAGTATGACCCAGTTGCAAATACTTGGGCAAGTAAAACTTCTATGTGAACAGTAAGGAATGCGTCATGATCAGCTCAGTCAGGTTGATTCATCTATGTATTTGGTTGAGAAACCACTTGATCTACACGGTTAGCAACAGCAGAAGCATATGATGTTGTATGAAATACTTGGTCAAATAAAGCAAGTATGGTAAACCCAAGGAATTTTTTTTGAAGTTGACTTGTAAATTGAAAAGCTTATATCATATGATGATATAATTGAGCGTCCTGACTTTCTTTTAATGAAGAATATACATTACCAAACTATATCAATTCTTGAACAATTACCACTACTCCTAATTCAACAAAGGTTTGAGTTGCAGTATCAGCTACATCACTTCTTATCCAAACTAATTTCTAGTCTATGTTTTCACAAATTAAAGAACAAAATAATCTTGATTGCACCGAGGAGCAATTCAATACTTATATTGAAGAGCAGTTGTCTTTAGTAGAGCCTCTTGCTATATCACTCAAAAAATATTCATTTGATGAGATCTATAATGGACATCAAATTGAAAATATTTTCAATGACGATAATGCTCGGTACTATGTACTTTCTATTGAAGGTGGCAATACCTACCTTCAATACCATGTTCCTTATGTTGAATGACTAGAAATGATTACAGATGAAAACTTTGATGAAGTATCATCTAATCATGCCAAACAATTAGCAGATCAATACCTTCAACACGAATCCTTTCAGAATGCAATTGAACATTTCAAGGTCGCTTAAAAAACAATATAATAAACTACCAAAAAAATAGATAACCATTATAATATGGATGTTATCTATTTTTTTATTTCAAACATATGGCTAAAAAACGCTATAGTATAAATGACTATAAAGTCGTAGACGCAACCGCAGTAGCAGATGGATTTGAATACACAGATATTATTACCCCAGGATCTTCAACAGGGGCATCTTCTTTTGGTGTAACAACTCCAAGTACAAACGTAGCTGGTATGCAGAATGTTATCGTAGATGCATTATACAACGCAACTCCTACTACTCGTACTGAGTGACAAGCTTGACCTCTGCAATCTGATGCACTCGGGAATCTCAAAGAGACTCTCGGAACGACTCTTGCAGGTGAAGATATTCCAAACGATGTCACAAAGGTAGAGTTTAGAAACAATGCTACTTATATCTCTACTGCTACGACAACTGTAGTCAAGACAGGTGCTGGACTTCTCCATACTATCGTAGTACAAGGTGGTACAACTGGTACAATAATTGGTTACGATAATACTTCTGCTGGTGGTACTATCCTCTTCTCATTCGATACAACAGTAGCACTTGCAACATATACATTCGATGTATCATTCGCTGTTGGTCTCACTGTAGTTACTTCTGCAGCCACAAAGCTCACCGTTTCCGCTCGTTAATTTCTCTATTATGGATCGACTAACTGCTACGAATCGACTAACTGCTACGAATCGACTAA
>JACCDG011340548.1_pt1 | contig 14598 bp, 12 predicted proteins | sample 7442471 | NCBI WGS metagenome assembly JACCDG01 (sample SAMN15323444, study PRJNA562643) | freshwater metagenome | isolation source: river surface water | place: USA:Blue River Watershed | collected 2017-08-17
ACAAGGAGGTTCTAAACGGAAAGAAGGTTTCGATCCATTACGGCCAGATCCTCCACCCCTTGGAGGCCATGAAGCGGATTTGTGTCTACAGATCGCTGAACGGATTGATGGATATCAACTTCGAATTTCAGATAGCAAAGCCAACAAACTTGCAAGAGATTCATCGGTGTACCAAGCTGAAACAAATAAAGTAACCCTAGAAATCCAACCAGCAGATCCTTCGAAAGGTCCTTGGTGGAGTGGTCAAGTACTGTGGATGAACCCTTCGGCCGATAACGGACTTCCCCACACAAGACCTCCAGCATATATTTGCCTTCCAAGCAATCTACCCAAAGATTCACTTGCAAAGACCTTGCTGCATGAGCGCGTTCATATTCATCAACGCAGATACCCTGAGAAATGGAATGAATTCTTTGAGAAAAAGTGGAACTTCAAACCTTGGTCTGGACGTCTACCCCCAGAACTCGAAAAAGCGCGTCGTCTCAATCCTGATTTAATACCTATTCCATTCTATGTCTGGAAAGATACATGGGTTCCCTATGGATCATTCAATGATCCTGCGAATCCTACTTTGAAGCAGGCATCCACTGTATTTTTTAATGTAAAACAGAAGGTTGTGAGTAAACAACCCCCAGATGGATGGAAGGCCTTTTTTGGATCTATGACATCAGACGAGCATCCTTGGGAGATTGCTGCGTATTTAGTTGTGGATCCAAATAAAAGCCCAGCGTCCAAAGCATTGGAAGAGGCAGTAAAGACCTTACCAAACAGTTTTCTGAATGGAAAGTAGGCTTGTCCTTGATGACTGAAAGTCATTCCGACCATCAGGATCTATGGGAAACACTGCAACAGCCAATTCCCTTTTGCACAATCGATCCTTCTGGTGATCTGACGATTCGAGGAGAAACCTATTCAGTCTTAAACCAAGTTCATAGCGGAGAATATGGAAAATTATATTCTATCCTCTGCATGAGAACAGGAAAACAATTTGTTTGGAAAGTGTCTAATAATCCAAAAAAGGGTTTGAAAACGGAGGCATTGCTACAAAAAATAGCATGGAAAACACTCACAAATGCAGGGTTTCCTACTGCAATTCCTGTAGTACACGAAATCTTTGATCATCCTGTCTACGGAATAGGTTTTTTTATGGAACATTATCAAACTGCTGAAATCTTCTATAACTTTTTACAAAAAAAAGTAAAGTGGTTACATCCATGCGAAGAAAATGATCACATTTTTGTGGAAGTCTTCATTCAACTTGCAATGTACCTTTGGATACTTGAACAAAAGTTACAAATGAATCATCGAGACCTCAAGTCTAGCAATATTATTATGATACGTCCTGAAGCAGATCTAATAACTATTGAAAAAACAATAGGATCGTATCGCTTCCGTTTCAAACGCAACTTTCATGCTGTTTTAATTGATTTTGGGTTTGCATGTACTCAGCTCCCAACCTCCAAACTATTAGCAGCTGGAGACTACTTGCCCAAATTTGATGGATGTCCTAAGCGCGGACGTGATTTCTTTGTCTTACTTGGCCATTTATGGAATCTTCCTGAAGTTCGCGCATCTGTAACACCGCGGCTTGCGTCATGGTTCAAAGAGAGGCTGCAGACCGAACAAAAACAATGGTGGTCTGTGGTCGAAAAACTCTATAAACATGCAACAGCTCAAATTTGCTTATTTACAACTACAACACATTTCGATGTTCCAGAATGTTCTCCTATTCGAATTCTAGAGACACTTTCCTGTGAGTTTCCTCTTTGGTTGCAACGACTGAAGACTGACACCTCGAATGGAACTACACTCGATACCAGATGACTTCAGGAGTCCAGTTCCCTCGACTAATCTCCATTGAAATAGGTCATGCCGCTGTTTCTTAGGAATAACACAGTCAATAAACTCTCGATTGTCTACTCCAATACATAGAAGTGTACACGTATTTCCATTTCTATGAACTACGCGACCTGTTGCAACCAGGCCTCGAAATCGTACGAGCTGTTGTCCATCCAAGCGTTGTTGGGATTCCTTCCACAGTCCACAGGTTGGTAAGAATTCCTCGCTTGTCCAATATCCTAGTTCTTTCAATTCATACAACATTTGTTCCAATGGCGGTCGTTCTTTGAGAAGTGTTTGTTCTGTAGATTCAAGTGAAATAAGCGCTGGACTTCCTTCACGACTGCCGACCTTATAGGGTGGTGGTTCACGGCTTAGAAGAAGTCCTGAACACCTTGCTTCGCGATAATGAACCCATTTTCGATATTCGCTATGACAATGATTGATTGCTGCACACCAGAATTCATGCGGTCGATGACTTTTCCAGTACGCAAGAGCCCATACAAGTTGTGCATAAGAAAGCGCATGGGATTTACAGAAACTATAGTAGACCAATTGATTCATATCATCAATAATGGTATCAACTAGTTCACGATCATACCCATCTTTGAGAAGACGCAAACGTAAATCAACTCGAGCTTTCGCATTCCCTTTTGCAAATGCTTTGCGCCATTGGTCTGCCTCGGCCGAATCACAATTGAGCGCACGCTTGACTTTTAGAATCGCATCATCATCAAAGACAATCGGTCGTTGGAGACCAGTATTTGAGGATCGATTGAGGGCATGCCATTGTTCAATAAAGGCAAGTTTCCTGCCTTCAGATGCAGCGGCTGGTCGAATGAGGGCAAGGGCAATGGCAATTTCCTCTACATTGCGTGGCTGCATTTCCACAAAGAGTTTTCGCATTCCTCGGCTTTCACCAAATGTGATTCCAATTGTATCCCCTTTTGCAAAGATACGCTCTGTTGCGGCGTCGCGAGTTGGGTAGGCCGTGAAAGGTCGTTCTGGACAAATCTCTGCAATCTGGGCAAGGCCTCGATTGGAGAGAATATCAATCTTGCAATATCCAGCATCTTCTGTTTCATCTTTATTAAGCCTAATTTGCTTTAACATTTTGCTTTCGTTTACGAGTCTGTCTCTTCCCAATTTTTGAACGCCCTCCTTGCATTGGATCAGCTGCTTCGGCTGACCGAGGAAGGGAGAATCCACTTGTTGGATCACTGGCCGATTCTGCTGAAAGACCCTTCTCGAGTGCAGTTAGACCCTGTGACTGACCTTTAAGAGGTGTGGTTGTAGGTGGTGTTGCAGGTACGGTTGCAGGTACGGTTGCAGGTACGGTTGCAGGTACGGTTGCAGGTACGGTTGCAGGTACGGTTGCAGTTGCAGTCGCAGGTGCAGGTGCTGCAGTCTGTTTGACTTCAAAAGCAGGAATCTTGTATTGGGTCGCAAATTGAACCAATTTGTCATAGGAACTTTCGAAGGCTTCTGTTACATGACTTGGTACAGAACCATCTTCCTTTACTGAAAATGCTGTCATAAATTTGACTTCTCCAAACTGATTTGGAGGAAGAGATTTAATTTCGTTATAAAACTCATCTCCAAAGGCATCCACTAAAACTCTGGCTCCTGCTGATTCCCCCTCCAGAACCCATGCCTCCTCTGGTAGTGAAAAAACCTCGCGAAGTGGCTGTTCATCAGTCCAGATACGCAAGAAGAATTGCAATTGTTGTGTTCGTTTTGCAGACTCTTCTGTTAATGAAATATTTGCGAGCATTTCACTCAAAAACGGCATCCAAAGATCCATGAGCCCTGGTTCAACTTGCTCTGATTTAGAATATAATTCTGAGAGAGAAAGGGCTAGATACTTTAGAATCATATGTTGTATAACATCTTCGAACTCTGTACCATCCTTTGCAATCGCAAGTGCATAGGGTGCCAAAAAGTCTCCTACAGGTTCTAATAGTAGTGATGTTCCATCCGAAACTAACAAAAAGGGGTCTTCAGGTGCTTCACCGCCTATGCGTCTCCGTGTGCGGCGTGACTGTCCACCTCTGCGTGGTCTCTTTGTTTTTGCTTCAGCAGAAAGAACTGCGAGCTGGACAGCGTTAACAACATCTCCCATTGCTTGCACAAGATCTGTGTCCATTTCTACTGGTTGCTCTACAGCTGGTTCTGCTTCAGGTGGGGCTTCTGCTCGTCTCTTAACGCCCCTGACTTGGGCTGCTCGTTCCACAAGTGGAATGCCTGGAGCTACAACACGGCGTCGAAGGATCAGATCGAGCGAGGTAATAATCATCTGAAGTCCTAATCTGCGTTCTATACTTGCAAATGTTGTCCTGCTTCTCTTTAGAATTTCATTGAGAGATTGCAGTCTTTGTTGGAGTGCTTCCAGGAGTGGAAACGAAATTGGATTATGAAGAATTCGTATGGTCTCCATTAATGCATCAATAAATTTCTTTTGGTTATTGCGTTGAAATCTGTATCCTTCATCATAAATAAACGCAATTTGATTATAAGACACCTCTTTTAAAAAGGCTGGAACCTCCTGCTGAAGAATACGCTGCGCTTTTGCCTCTCCATCTGCCTTATTTGCAAATTGGCGTGTCGTTTGTGTGCGCACAGCATTCAAAAAGGCCTCCGCGTTTTGTCTTGCATCTGCACCATCAAAGTCAGTTGGCCGATCCGTTTCTGCAGTCTTATAATGTTTCTCAAAGAGGGCTAGACCTGATGCTGCTGCAAATAATTCACGAAGAGTAGCAAAGACTTCCTCAAGAAAGGTAGGCGATTGGACATTGATTAATTCAAACGAAATGGATAGTGCTGCTTGGAATGGTGCTAGAAAGATTTGACGCAACTCAGAATATATCGAATTGTGTGCACCTGTTAAGACAGAGAATTTGTTAACGGCGTCTTGTCTTGTGAGAGCGGGTAATTCTAAAAACTTTCCAACATAATCAGCCTTATTCTTGCAACGAAAAATATAGGTACGAGGTGGTAAACGCTCTGTTTTTGGTGACTCTAAGATAATAGAAGCACCATTTAATAATCCATATGCAGTTGTATTATATCTGTCATTTGTTAGAATGTAACTTGGTGCATTCTGTGTTTGTAGAATGGCACCATTTTGATCTGGAGAGTATTGTTTATAAACTCGATCTGTATCTAATGAACTGAGTACTTGAAGAGAATCGCCACTTCGTTTTAGCTGCAACAATGCTTGATACTTTGCGCGATCTTTTGCAAATGCATCAGCTAACTTTGGTTTGATCGCCTCAACACTATTATTCTTATCTGCCACATTGGATACAAGAAATGGATATTGGCCTCCTCTATAATCATTGCGAAATGTAATCGTTGTTTCTCGCTTCGCGGCAGTGACTGCGAGTGGCTGTAGGTCAACAGTAAAATCACTGAAAAAGTCACTCTTGTAATCTTGTCGTGGCAAACTCCATGCTGGATACGTAACTACTTGTGGACTCGCCTCAAGTCCACTTACTAGACGCAATCGCCGATTTTGTCCTCGCATATCATTTTGGTCATAGAACTTATCATTCGGTGCAGGTTTACCTCCAGGGTCTGCAACTACTTCTCGATTTGTGAGGACTTGAATTGTACCACGAGATGAACCTTCTGCAAAAGCAAGTTTTACGGTCGCAAACCAAGCATTTCCTGTTGCATCATAGATCAAATTCATTGTATTATTTTCAGAACCCTCGAGTAAGAATTCAGCAGATCCAGCGATATCAGTTTCTGCAAAGACACGCATGTCATATTCGTAACCAGATTTACTCTTTAGGAAAAAGGTGGTGGGTCTTGGATTTGTATCCTGCAAGGCAATCCCATTCGCAAAATCACGAGATGGTTCTAAAACGGACATAATAACATCCCATCCGTCGGCAATAGGGATCTCAGGTTTGTCTGGTAAAGGTGTTCCAATGTTATAAAAAGGTGGACGACCATTGTAAATTGCCTTAAATGCTTCTTTAAAATCGTGTGCAGCATCTGAGACTGCAAATCGTTTTAGAATTGACTGATAGGCAAGATTTCCATGCTTGTCAGCAGCTAAATCTGCCATCCTACAGGGCTTGGTTGTTTTTTCGAAGCAAAAGTTCCTCAGGTACTTTGCCCTCTTTTTCAAAGATCACAATTCCTCCACAATGTTTACTGTAGTTCTTAAGAGTTCCTACGCGTTTCTTTGCGCCCTGTTGAATTTTCTCTTGTAGATCTTTTTCGGGGATGATAGAATCTAATTTGAAATTGCGCTTTTGGAGTTGTTTCAATGCAGTACATTTTTCTTTGGATGGTTGAAAGGTTGAGTGGACAACTTCCTTTGCAACTATGCGAAGTGCTGTCTTGGGCGTATACTTCACATGATTGCTAATGCGGGCAACCATCCCTTTCCATTCAGATGCAATGCGCGTGTAAATTTCCTCCCTGCGATTATAAGGTACATCAATATCAATATCAGGTAGGTCAGTTCGACAGCGATTCATAAAACGGGCGAGTTCAATCCCATACTGAATTGGATCAATGTGCGTAATTCCAAGGAGATAACAGACAAGGCTTGAACCTGCAGATCCACGAATAATATGTGGTATTGGCCGACCTGATGATGTTCCAAGTTCTTCAATGAGCTCTAAGATTCGTTTGACTTGTAGAAAGACTGCTGTAAATTGAAATCGGTCAATCAATTCATATTCTTCTTGGAGTCGCTGCGTATAGCGTGAATCGTCAGGGATTGACCTAGAGAAGAGAGGTTCTAAGCACTCTTTTGCGTGAACTTCTCGAGTTCGGTTTGTAGGTTGGGGTTGTCTAGTTGGTTTCCAGAAATCAAAGAGTGTTGTTTGCATTTGTTATGCAAAAAACGCTCTTTATCGCTCTCAATTTTTGGGTTCTGTCTCTTCAGGCCGCTACCGCATGCCTGACCGCCATTCCGTATTACACACATTACAAATATACACGAACCGTAGATTCTTTTGATCGTTCTTAATGACAATCACATCATTTTCTACACCCCCCTGTGCAGTTGGGCACTGCCGATTCGGACAACTTAGATTCTTGTAGTGGGGAAGACGTGGATCTTCCTTTGTAAATTCATTCACAGTGTACTTGTACTCTTCAGAGGATTTTACCTGTAGAATCGTTTCCATAATGAGACCACCCTTGTCCGTATCTTTGCGAAACCCACATGTCTTGCAAGTCTTTGTTAGTGTTTCGGGTCCACTTTCAAGATAGAGGTAATTATGGCACGTTGGGCAAAACTCAATAGGCATTGTTTCACTTCTACTTGGAGTCCTCAGAACAGACTTCCTCAATTTTTGCACGCGCGCGCTCAAAGATCGTTTTTAGCAATGGAAGGTTTGTTTCACCAGATAATTGGTATGGAAGCCTCGACCATTGAGACTCAGGAAAGGATCGAAGTCGAACCCCAACCCTTTCTGCAATGGCGACAATTCGCTCTTGTAGTTGTTCTTGAAATAGGGGAAGGGGGTACGGCAGAGCCAAGCTATTCTTAGATGCCTGATCTAGAAGACGTACAAGGTATTCAATGCATTTATATGCAACATACTCATTGTACCCTTTTGCGTAAGAATCTGTGCGACCTGCAAATCCAGGTTCGTGTGCAATAGGGTTTGTGTCCATAAGACTCTGCAATGTAAGAGCAACACTACTGAGTCGGAGCGTTCCTGTCCACTTAGGTCCCTCCCATGTTCCAAGTATGCTCAAACATACTTTTCCACACACATACATATTTGGATGAAAGCGTGTCTTGTGATCCGTGGTCTGAAATAGAACCTTCGGTGGTTCAAAGGGATAGTTGGTGGGAAAGTGAACATTGTACATCATCGGCATATCTTCATAAATTGAATCCTTGGGTCCCCAAATCAACAAAGTACCTACAAATAGATTTTGTTCATCTGGACAATAAAAGATTCCTTGATCTTGATACGTTTGCTGTTGAATTTCCTCCACATCCAGCAACACTCGTCTTGGAACTTGTGCAGCCATCGGAGTCGAGGCTAGTAGACTATGTGTCTGTACAAGCATGGATTTAGATGGCGTACAGACTGATTACAAAATAATCAAAAAAAGGGTTGCGAGTACAAGAACTCCAATGAGTAGTTTTTTAGAGTCTTCTGGAAGTACAGGATCATCGCGAATACGCCGCCAAGTGATTCCTAGAAATATGATCAAGAGAATTGCAAGAAGTGTCCGCAACATACTTCTACTGAGTCACGGTCAAAATTCATCCGCCCGAAGCAGCCACCTGAGTAGGCGGGAACTGGATGCGCACCCCAAAAATTGGTGCCATGGAAGGTTCGGCGTTTTTACCAGACATCCAAATGGCGACTGATTCCTTTCTCGATCACCCTCTGTCAAAGTTCCTAGATGGACGCATCGTCTATGACAAGAACAATGACTATTCGATGACGGGTATGAAAGGGGGCAAGTGGAATATTACTGATACCGAGTATCCCAAGTTCCTTGATCTTCTTCATGACTATCTGTTCGTAAAGAAATACCGTCCGCTCAATCTTGTTGAGAAACGCCAATCGGATGGACGCACCCCTCTCTTGATTGATCTTGACTTCAAGTTCCCTGAAAACAAGACACTTACGCACAGCTTCAACAAGGCACATATGCTTGTCTTCATTCAAGATGTGATGGCCAAACTCGCCCACTTCTTTGACTTGAGCGAAAAGAAGTTCGTTCGCTTCTTTGTAACTCTGCGTCCAAACGCCTACATCGCAAAGAAGGAGAATGGTGCACCTGGGAAAGAGGTCAAGGACGGCATTCACATCGAGTCACCTGACATTGTGCTGACGAGTGACCAGCAAAAGGTACTTCGCCTCGCACTTGTGCAGGATGGTGCTGTTTCAAAGGCATTCAAGGAAATTGGGTATCAACATGATCTCAAAGATGCCAAGATCTTTGATGAAAGTCTTGCCCAGAAGAATGGCTGGTTCTTCTACGGCGAGTCAAAACATGATGTCCCCCCTTACCAACTTGAGCATGTCTTCAAGTATGTTGTCAAATCTGGTAAATGGACAGAGGAACACAAAGAAAATTATGCTCCCAACATCCTACTGGAAATCTTGAGTATTCGCTACAATCTGAAGGAGCCAGTCAAAGTAAAAGATGACGCATCAGCTGAATTCGAGACACTCTTTGCAAAGGCCGGTCAACCAGCTGCAGCACGAGCTGCCGTCGAAGAAGTACCTGAAGATGTTGGTGCCTGGTCAAATGTCCTGATGGCAGTACATCCTGAGTCTGAGATTGAGATGGCAAAGCGACTCGTTCTAGAGTGTCTGTCAGCTGAGCGAGCCGATGACTACAATACTTGGATCCGTGTTGGCTGGTGTATTCGTAACTTGGATCCAAGTGAAGATGGCTTCAATCTGTGGATGGATTTCAGTCGCAAGTCGGCCAAGTTCAGTGAGACGGATGTTGGAAACCGTCGCCGTGATTGGTTCCGTGGCGCCATGACGAGTGTAGGCGACCACCGCGCCCTACAGTTCGGCTCTCTGTGTCGCTGGGCTCAGGAGGACAACATCGAGCAGTATAAGGCGATTGTTGCAGATGACAATCTCAACTATATCAAGAAGGTCGCAATCGCATTCAAGGGTGGAACGCATCACCACTGTGCGGAGCTGATGCGCAAGGTGTTTGGAAGCATCTATCGCTGCAGCGTAGAACATAAGTCGTATGAGTGGTTTCGATATGTGGGAAATATCTGGGAACCACTGCCCCAGGGAATCGCTCTCAAGGAAAAGATGAGTAATGAGATTGCACAGCTTGTATCACAGGCAAAAGAGTCCTACAAGATCAAAATGATGAACAACAAGCAACTTGACGACAAGCAGTTCACGGAGCACATGAATAAGTTTCTGGAAATGGAAAAGAATCTGTACAACGCCAACTTTAAAGATGCCGTGCTCAAGGAGTGTGTGCAAGCATTCTATGAGGAGAACTTCAGCCAAAAGATGAATATGAATGCATTTACTGTGGGATGCGCAAATGGTATTCTCCATCTTCATGATCCCATTTATGATGCGAGCGGGCGAAATGTAACTGGGTATCGTGTCTCCCTGAAGCCAGGTACGCCACATGACTATGTGAGTTTCCGCGCAGGACACCTGCCTCCTGAGATGGATGCTATCGAGTATAGTGAATATGATCCTCTAGACCCTGACCAGATTGAACTCATGGACTTCTTTAGCAAGATCTTCCCTGATGAGGATGTGCGCCACTATGTTCTAGTTCTAGCAGCGTCGTGCTTGGAGGGACAGAATCGTGAGCAGTGCTACTACATCATGACTGGAATTGGCGGTAATGGTAAGACGAAGTTCGTGGATCTGATGCGATTTACGCTTGGCGAGTATGTCACAACTCTGTCCACGACTGCACTCACTCGCAAGCGCCCTGACAGTGGCGCGGCGAATCCTGATATTATCAGTATCAAGAACAAGCGATTCATTATTATGCAAGAGCCTGATGAGCGTGAGCAACTCAATACGGCGCGTATGAAGCAGTTTAGTGGTGAGGATATTGTAGAGGCGCGTGGTCTCTTCAAGGATCAGGAGCGCTTCAAGATCACGGGTAAGTTCTTCATGTCATGCAATCGTCTGCCACCAATTACGAGTATGGATGAAGGTACTTGGCGCCGTATTCGCGTGATCCCTTTCAAGTCCAAGTTCGTGGCAGTTGGCAGCCCTGAGATTGATCCTGCAAACAATATCTATCCTCGCGATGGCTTCCTTGAGGAAAAGATGAAGCGTTGGCGCAAGCCCTTCTTTAGTCTGCTCGTGCACTACTACAAGACCTATTACATGACGGATGGTATTAAGAGTGTCCCAAAGGAGGTCAAGCGCTTCAGTGAAGAGTACAAGCAGGCGCATGACAGTTTCGCCAAGTTCCGTCAGGCTCTCCTTCGTGATGTGGGTCGTGCAGCAGCACATCTTCGTGAGCAACTTGTGGATGAAGTGACGGATTTCAAACTAATCAAGCGTGCCTACAGGATGTGGTCTGGCGATGCTGGTGGCGCCAAGCAACTATCTGAGAATGAACTGAAGATTCGTTGTCAAGAGGCCTTTGGAACACCTGCCGATGGCAAGTCTTTCAAGGGTGTCAAGCTCTTCGCAAATGAGGATGAGGCAGAAGCATTTGACCGTGGAGAGTCAGGATTCTAACCAATTTCACGGAGGATTGCAAAGATGATAATCCCAATCACAATCATACCACCGAGTGTTTTTACTGCAGTCCAACCACCGCCATCAGGTCGCATATATTGAATAATCATAAGTATAATTGTAAGGATTAAGAAGCTTCCAAAGAAGGATCCGATTGCTAGATCTTGATAATTTGCAAAACGACTCGACTCCTTGGGTGCATCCACAACCGTTTCCATAAATTGCTCGTTGGCTGCATCCGTTTGACTTGTAAGATTTGCAAGCTCTTCTTTTGCTTCTTGAATTTCATCATCAATTTGACGATTCTTTTCTGCCGTATCTTGATCACGCATTTTTTTGGAAGTCTTCAAAGATCTTATATTTTGAATACTTCTTAAGAGAGAATCAGCCTGAGCGCGCTCTTTTTCGAACTGCTCTTTAATCTCTTGGAATTTTAAAAAGTTCAATGCGCGTGCAGTATCGTTTGATGTTGTACACTGCTTTACATATTCCATAAATGGTAGCTGTAAAGCACCCGCGGCGGTGCAACCTGGATTCGACAAATTGACCATCCTCTCTTACTCATAGAAGATGTTTCTTGAACATTTTAAGAATCGCGCTGCTTCTTAATAATCAGTCAACCTACCAAATGCATCAGACAACTTGGATGTTGCGCAGTTGACAGCACCAAGTGCAGTCTCGGCCGCATTTCCAACATTCTCACCTGTCTTTGCTGCAATTTCACCGATATTCTGTGATGCTGGTGCAGGCCCAGGTGCAGGTGAGAGTGGAACCGGGCAACCAGCCTCAGGTACAGGCTTCTCCATTCCAGGATTGACATAGCGATTCCAGTAACGATTGCTGCGCTTCTTATTTGTATATTGTGCACGAATCACGACCGTGAGGATAAAAGAAATGAGTAGAAGGCCAACTACAATTGAGAAAATGGATGTTGGTACAAATCCACGTCGATTCAAGAATAACAAAAAGATAGTGAATGACACTCCAATCAACAGTAGTTGCATCAAGAACAATGTCTCAGACTTGTTGTTTGCAGTCCACTCGTTGATCTCGAACTGACGCTTGAGAAGATGCGAGTCATGCGTTGCTCCGCGAGCTTCTGCAGTTAGACGCTCTAGGACTGCAGACTGCACATCCTTCAAGTCAATATTGCGTGCATAGTAGAACAACATCGAATTTGCAGCGTCGTCAGACTTGATGTAATCATTGTACATCTTGCGCGCAGTGTCGGAATGTTCACCATCAACTGCTGTTAGAATTTTCTGTCTGCGAGCATCATCAAAGTTGCCCAATACATTTGCCTTATCCAACGCCTGTAATGCAGAGAGGGTCGTTGGATCAGTGATTCCTGGCGAGGCCATCCTTCCTTCTAACTAATGTTTCTGTTCTCTAACGGATATTGGTTCGTTGAAGCAATATCAGTTCGTCTAAAGGTCACAAGGCCTACAAGTTGCGGGCGAGTACAAAAAGACTTGTAATCGCGACAACATTCAAAACAAAGTAAAAAGACAGCAAGTTCTGTGTTGCCTCATTCTTCTCTTTTGTAAACTCAACCATACGAGCATTAATTTGCGTCGCATTTGACTCTTTCTTCAAGATTGCAGCCTGCTTGCGAAGATCAGTTGCGATTTGTGCAAGATCTTGGTTCAAGAAGTTGATACCCTTTGTCATCGTCTCAACATCACCATAGCGCTGCTTGGAAATGCCGAACATGAGTACAATGAGCGTGTTCACCCTTGCATTCAGGTTCAAGGCATTTTGACGCAATGATCCAACATTGCTCGCCTTAGGATCCTTGACCATTTGCTGCAAAAACACATTCACTGCAGCAATGTAGCGTTGGTGATACCAGCAATACTCAGACTTGACACTGTCCTGGAATCGGCGCATTTGCTCGGCATATCTTTGAGCAGGGTTCACTTGATCGGGGGCTCCATTCAAGTTCCCCTGTACAAGATTCTCATTGAAAACATTGTCATTTTGATTCATAGATGGACGTTTAGGAATCACATTGGCTTGAACAAGGGCATTAATACGCTGGGTTACTAAAGAATCAACCTGATTGCTCATCAATTGCTCGATTGTAAAAAAGGTCTTCCCACCACTGAGCAATCCACCCACACCATTGTTCCACGGCTGATTCATTTGAGCAGTCGTTGTCAGATTCGTAGGCGGTGCTCCACAAATTTTGTCACCCATTGGGTCACCTCTATCCTATCTTTGGTTTTAGAAAGCAGGGAGGCGGTAAAAATAAATGTATAGGCCGATCGCAAAGAGAATGAGTGAAATGCTTACAGTAAATACTATAGTTCGGAACATGGGATTTGCAAAGATTGCTGTAAATCCAGACTGAGCCTCGTAGTCAAATTCCCCTGATCCGATTGCAAAGAAGTCACGTAGGACTAAAAAGGTTAAGATACATAGGAAAACGGCTGTACCGATTAGCATTGCAATTGTAACTGGTTTTAGAGGTCTCGTAAATCCGAGACGACCTGCAAATCCCTGCACTCGACTTTGGTGAAGTGTTGCATTAGGAATCGACTGCTGTCGGGACTTGGCAATCTCTAAGTGTGTTTTTTGTTCCTCAAGTTTTGATTGTAGATCCATAAGAACTTGTTGTTTTTTTTCAAAGTTGGACTCTCCAACGGGAATATCAGACTCCTTTTGCAAACTCTCACTTAACTCTGTATTGAAGGTTTGGTATCGAGTTAAATTATCACGGATTTTTGTCCAAGCCTCTTGCGATTCATTATAATCTGGATCGGTTGAATCATTACCATATTGGCTCACACCACCGGATTGGACATATTTCGTAAAAGCAGACTGAAACCTTGCATAGAGCAGTTGGATTGCTCCGTAGTCACTGCCTATTTGACGATCCAAGTCGGCTTTTCGTTGGTGTTCATTTGAAAAAGACCCTGGGCTTGGTGATCCAGGAGCAGGTCCCATTCTTCTTAGGGTACACAAACACGATATTTGATGTATTCCCCTGCTGAAGGGCTTGCACTGGTAATCTTCACAATATCACCAGGTACAAGACCAAGGCAGCGACCTGCCATATCATCGTGAAAGCGAATCATAGGAAGTTGTGTCTTGCTTCGCGCATAGAAGGTCTTGAGAAGTTCTTCATGTTGATCTTGAGGAACTAGTTCAAACTTGGGCTGCAGGACATGCTCAAGAGGGTTGTTCACAAGACGGCGCATTTCATAAAACTGAAGCTTCAGTTTATGCTGTGTCCATGCTTGGAGTGCAGTTGAATGGAAGGTATCTTTTACAGGTTCCATGGTGAGGACAATTACCTCTGTGGTCTCAGGCTTAATTGCGTAGTCACCTTCGGGATCAAGAAGATTCCGTAGAATGGAGTTCAGGGCAAGTCGTGTAAAGCGATATAGTACGAGTACTTTTTTTTCAGCGACTTCCTTATGTGGCATTTCCATTTGGAGCGCATCCTCTTTTGTCATTAGCTTCGCAATTTCATCTGGACCAAACTTTTGATAGGCCTGAATATTGTAACCTCGCTGATCAAGCATCTTGAGAAGTGTAAGCCGACTGCGATAGCAAATATCCT
>JACCDG011539570.1_pt1 | contig 14564 bp, 10 predicted proteins | sample 7442471 | NCBI WGS metagenome assembly JACCDG01 (sample SAMN15323444, study PRJNA562643) | freshwater metagenome | isolation source: river surface water | place: USA:Blue River Watershed | collected 2017-08-17
GCAAAACCAAAGCTGTCGTACAATTTTCAAAAACATTGGGTATCTTACTAGAAAGTAGCGCTGGACTCCCTGAGAGTTTAACGATTGTTTCCAACATCATTGATAACAAAGTTTTAGTAAACGCTCTGCACACGGCGCGCGAAAACATTATTAAAGAAGGAAAAATAGCCAAATATTTAGCTGACACAAAAATTTTTCCACCCATCGCAATTTATATGATACAAACAGGCGAAGAGTCCGGGCACCTTGCAGAAATGCTCACCATCGTAGGGAAAGACTACGAAAAAGAGCTTGACGCCATGATTGATACAGCAATTGGCATGATAAATCCTGCACTTATGATGTTTTTAGGATTTATTGTACTCTGGCTCATGTTGGCCATTATGCTACCGTCAATGAGCCTAGGATCAATGGTAAATCAGGTTTAACCAACACAAAGGAAAGTCTTTTTATGAAATTTTTACATGCTCGTCGCCCTGGCGTAACAATGATCGAAATGGTTGTCGTGATCGGCATCATCGTTTTCTTGATTGGCCTCTTAGTTCCTCGCGTTCTTGGCTTTATGCGTGGATTAAAAGAAGATAAAACACGCTTGATTATGTCTAACGTAAATGCCGCAATTGCCATGTACGCAAACGACATGGGGCACCCACCAACACATGAAGAAGGCGGACTTAACGCTCTGATTAAAAGACCTAAAGGTCCTGCCGGAAATGATTGGAGAGGCTCTTATCTTCCAGGGGAAAAAACCGTTCCTCAAGACGGATGGAAGAACGATTTTATGTACTCCACGCCTCCTCGCAAATTCAAAGGTATTTACAAAAAATATGAAATCTACTCTCTGGGTAACGATGCAGAAGATGACGACGCAAGCGATAGACTGCGCGCAGGTGAGTAGGATTTGAGCTTCATGCACGCACGGCGCCCTGGCGTTAGTTTACTTGAAGTCCTTGTTGTTCTTGGAATCCTGGTGTTCCTTATCAGCATGACAACACGTCTTGCCCGACAAGATCTCACAGCCCAAGACCTCAGAAAGATTGAGCATGCCATTTCTGGCATGCTCATGACTGCTCGGCAAGAAGCTCTTTTGCGCCACAACGTCGTGCGCCTGCATCTAAAATTTGAACGCAACATGGCCCCAACCATCACCCTTGAATCTCTTACCGAAAAACACGATGAAAAAGGCCAACGCATCTTTGCTCCTTTTGCTTCAATTGGAGGAATAAATGCGTTCACGTTTCCTGCCACATGGAAAATTAAGGCCATTTACCAAGGGTCAGAAGATCTTTTAAGCGTACCCTCCAAAGGAGCCAAATCAGTCTTTTGTCATCTCACCCATGGTGGCATCATTCCATCGATGCTCATCCATCTTGAAGCAACACAACATAAAGAGGTCGCCACTCTACGCACCGAACCATTTCAGAAAACCATCACGCTGTACCATTCACTCCTTGCGCCCCCAAAAAAGGGAGGCAAAGCTCCATGAAGCGTAATGGATTTATGATGACAGAAACCATTGTAGCCATGGCTGTACTTGCTTTTTTGGCTTGGTTTTCTGTGCAAATTATAAGTAGATATGTTGGACGCGTGCGCACACTCAAAGCAGAACTTGAAGTCGTAAACGAAACAAAAAAACAACTTGAGCAACAACTCCTGTTTCCTGGCGAAAAGGTTAACCCTATCAACCTAGCACGCATGCCATCGCTCACGTTTAAATCTCAAATGCGCGAAATCCAACCTGGTTCATCGCTCAAACCTTTTCATACTGCCCTAAAAATTCTCACCGTCAGTGGACGCAAAGAAGGAAATGACAACGTCTCAACACTCATGGGCCTTGTCATCTCCCCTCCGACGCAGGAGACCACAACATGAAGTCCCACGCACAAAACGGATCAATTTTACTTGAAGCAATCATTGCGCTTGGCATCACCTCCTTCTTAATTTTCAGCGCAACACAAATAACCAGATTAACACTTAGATCACTCAAAGATGTAACCACGCTGAGCGCATCTTCAAGCAAAATTATCATGGTTACATCACAACTCGAAAAAGACCTTGCTGCCCTGGTTAGCACACCGCCACCAACAAAAGATGGTGGTAAAGATGCTCCAGGCAACGATAAAGACAAAAAAGACGATGCCAATCCAAAACAACAAAAAAGTGTTTCTCGCACGCTCATTGCCCAAGCAGATAACAAGACGCCAACCGTTATGGGAAAAAAAGAGCTTTTAACACTTAAAATTCTCAACGGCATCACCACATCATCCCTTCAATCATATGGTGAAAACAAACCGCAATTTGTTCGGTTTTGTTACAAACTCATCAAACAAAACCTACCCGCTCCCCATCAAAAGAAAACGGCTTTTAAACTTTACCGCAGAGAAACCACAGCTCTTGATGATCTGAACATCAAACAAGAAGCCGATCTTGCACGCGAAGATCTTGAGAAAAACAGTGACTGGATCTTGATTTGTGACAACATCAGCAATTGTTTTATTGAGTTCTCAACGCTTTCGCTTACCACCATCCTACCTCGCCAATCCGACTACGCTAAAGCTACGACGGACAGGGGCTCCGACAGCGCCCGCCAAAGCTCTGAAAGAGCGACGGGGGAAGGGCAGGCAACCACAAATCAACAATCAGACTCCAAAAAACAACCAGACAAACCCGAGATCGTTACGTCTTTTGAATGGCCAAACCCAAAACTTCCTCAAGAATTTCAGGAACAGTTGCCACGATTTATTACACTCTCGCTACACCTGTGGGATGAGTACTTTGAAAAAACCACTACCTATGAACGCCTCATCACGTGTCTTAATCAAAGTGGAACGTCGCCAGATTATGCATCGCTACATAAAACAGCCCTGTCTGGAGGCAAGCCTCCGGCACCACAAAAAGCGGCAGTTACACCACCAAGCCCTCCTCCAGTCACAGCTGCTGCTACAAAAACTACACCCCCTCCTCCACCGCCGCCTAGCGTAAGCAGCGGACCATCTCTACGCGTTCAACCAGGCGGAAGCATTCCTGCAGGAATCCCGTTGCCACCACCGCAACCGTCTCAATCTCCTCCTCCAAAGCCTCCCTTTTCGCACCACCCACCCATTCCGCCAGACCTTGACCAGCTCCTTGATGAGTTCGAAAAATCAGACCTTGCACACATCGATCCCGACAAAATATTAAGTGAACTTCCTCCGCAGGTGGCAGCCGCTGTAAAACGACAGATGGAAGAGTTTGAGAGAAACCCAGAAAAGTTATACCAAAGCGTGATGGAGCTCTTTAAATGAAGCATGCGCGTACCGGCTCGGCCCTTCTCATTGTTTTATGCTTTTTAGGCGTTATCGCAGCACTATCGCAACAATTAGTTCGCTCAAGCTTTCTTGCAATCAGACTACTTGACCAAGAAATTAAGCGCGTTCAAGCACAAATTCTTGCGCAAAATGGGCTCACTCTTGCTATGGCTCAGCTCACCCAGAATTCTGAACAAAAAAAGAACGCCTCAGACGCAAATCCCAAGGCAGATGCTTTAGAAAAAATATTGCGTGTTCTTAACCACTGGCAAACATTTTCCCTCACAAAAGAGCACGATGGCGTACAAGGAAGTATGCGCATTTACATTGCGTGCGAGGATGGCAAAATTCCCATCCAAAGCCTTGTTGACCCTGCAACAAAGAAACCGCAAAAGTCATACTTTGAGCTTTTCAAGAACCTACATCCTGAAGCAGAAAAAAAACCCAAGGACCACCTGCCTGCACTTGCAGCCTTTTTACAAAAGAAAGAAACCGTCCTTGAAGACCCTTCCCAACTCAGACAATTTTTTGATCTCCCCCTCTTTCAGGAATACGCGCTTCCTAAAAAAGCGCTCAAAAAGGGCCCGTCTGCTCCGCCCATTGCACTTTTTGATGTGTTCTCGTTCTGGAATGTCACTGCAAAAATAAATCCCCTCTTTTTCTCCAAAAGCTGCGCCACCATGCTAAAATTAAAAACTTCTTTTGCCGCAACAAAGGATGACAAAGATCAAAAAGAGATTTATCATCGAATCGCCGAAACCATCACTAAGGAATGGACCTCAGACTGGGACAAAAACTGGGCTGCGCTCACTCCTCTTTATGGAGCAAAACCCCAAATGCCTGCAGAAATCACGGCACTATTCTCTACAGAAGTTGAACCAACGATATTCTCCGTGATATCGTGCGGCATTGTTCAAGGGGTTGAGCAACGGTTGTACGCCATTATTAACAAACGCAAAACGGCGCCTCAAACAGCGCAACCGGCTGATCAGAAACAAAAAAATTCTGAAAAGCAACCTCAAGAATTAAGTACCTACGCTCGACCAGAGGCTGTTTGTGGCATTATGCGCATGTACTGGATAGATCAATTTTATACTGAAGAACATTAACCGTAGGATTTAAATCGTGAATACGGAAACACGCGTTGGACTTTTTATCATTATTGGCGTTGGCATCTTTCTCTATCTCAGCATTCACATCGGAGATATCAAACTCAACCGCAACGAATACAGCGTCTACAGCGTTTGCTTTGAAGAGACTGGTGGCATAGAAAGCAAATCACCCGTCAAAATGGCTGGTGTTTCTGTTGGGTGGGTTGATTCCATTCACTTGCTCCCTGGCGGTAAGGCCGAAATTAAAATGCGCGTAAAAAGCGTGCACAAACTTGGCAAAAACGCGTTTGCTCGTGTTGCACAAGAAGGTTTTATTGGAACAAAGGCAATTGAAATTGACCCAGGTGATTCTTCAAGCGGCTATCTGGCCCCTGGCAGCATGCTCCCTATGCCTGGTCGCGCCCCAACAACCGTCAATGAACTTCTTGAGCACTTCAAAGGGATCAGTAACAACGTGGGAGATCTAACCTCAAGCCTGCGAACCATGATTGCCACCTCAGAGGCAGAAGCACGCATCAAAAGCACCCTCACAAACATTCATGACACCTCAAAAAATATCGCCTCTGTTTCTGAACATGCAAACGACCTTGTTCTCACGCAGAAAGATCAAATAAAAGCCTCAATCGATAACGTACGACAAGCAACCGAAGCCCTGCGTGAAAAGCTTCCTGGGATTGCAAGCACAACACACAGTGCCGTTCAAAATGCAGATGATGCCATGGCACAAGCAAAAGAAGTTCTTAAGGGTGCAGATGAAGTTGTAGAAAAAATTAACAACGGCGACGGGCTAATAAGCAAACTGCTCAACGAAGGTCAGCTCTACACTGATGTGCAAAAAACCATCCAAGGCGTTAGATCTTACGTCCAAAAAACACAAAACGTCAGAATAAAGATTGATGGCCACCTTGAGAAAATGATCGACGAGAGCGACCGCAAAGGCTACGCAGGCGCAAGCATTTACACCTATGCCGACTACTTTTACAAAATTGAGCTCATGAGTGGCAGAGTGGGTAAATTTGAGCGACAAACCATTGATACCGTCTACTACGACAGCGCAGGCAAAGAAATTGTCTTACCAACCTACGCACAACTGCCCGACTATCCAGGCACCAGCCCTCTTACCTTGGCCGCATACGCGAGCAAGGTAAAACAAACAAAGTATTCACCAAGTAAACCAGCCTACAGTCTCCAATTTGGTAAGACCTTTACCAATCTGACCATCAGAGGCGGACTCATAGAAGATACGTTTGGGCTTGGTCTTGACTACCAAATTCCTTTCAACTCTGACCGTTTTACCTGGCTCACCACCATTGAAGCCTTCGATTTTAATGGACACAATCGCCCAAATGGCGATAACCGCATGCACGTAAAATGGCTTAACCGCGTCTCATTCATGAAAACCCTGTATGCGACCTTTGGGGTTGATGATTTAGTTGGTCAAGCTACGTTCTCGCCTTTTATTGGGCTTGGCATCTGCTTTGATGACGACGATCTCAAGTACATTTTGCCGAGCTTTATGAGCTTTAAGTAAAAGTTAATTGATTTCTAGGTGAAATAGAAAAACACCAAAAACCCATAAAAAATATGTTTTTTTAGGGATTGGCAGATGTTACGCCCATCCCTAAAAAAAAACCTAAACTGGATGCCATACACGCAACTTTGCGCAAGATGAGTTCCATTTATGAACATACAAAAACTTGTCATGATCACTATGACACTGCTTGCACCGCTGCACATCGTTGCAGAGGCAGGCAGCCTCCTCCAAAAAACAATCACAAAACCATTTCTTGTGGTTAATCGCCTTTTTTCATCAGAAGGAACGGTACACAAGGCATATTTTTTATATGAACAGATCACTGCAGAACATGCCTTCCCTACGGCTGACATAATTGCCTCTTTTAAAAATAACGCAGCAGCAAAAGCATTAAAGGCCTTTCGTCAGCCACAAAGGTACGCTTATGCCACAAGATCAAATGCGCCACGCGCGCTCGCTGCATTTACGACGTACATGTCTTCTCTGATAAAAGATTTTAAAGCATCAAAAGACACAATACTCTCCAAAACCATCCTGTTTGAAGTTGCATATTCCCCTACTCCCATCACAACAAAAATTGATCTGATTAAAAAAGGAAAAAAGGTTTACGCAAAAATCATCTCATTTGGTAGAACCCAAAAAATCTCGCGGTCACTGTTGAATCTTCTAAAAACCGTGGTATGCGGAGACTCAGATATTGTTAAGGCAGGAATCGGCGCAAAAAACATTGTGCGCAGCAACATCAAAGAACTCATTTTTGGCGCAGCACTCTTAAAAATTATGCACATGCAAACACAACAAACAACACATGGTCCAAATCCACGCCGGGCAGGCGATCCTCTTCCAGAAGACGAACCCCTTCCTGATGATGAAGATCCAAAACATACAACATTTCATGAAAAGGCAATAGCTCTGATCCAAGAAACATATCCACGTGCATTTCCTCAATTTGTTCCTTTTGCCGGTAAAAAAATACAGATCGCTCGGCACAAAGAAAACCCAAGCATTGCTATGGTAATCATGGGCGAAGATGATTATTTTAGTAATCTTTATGGCACAGACGGCTCTGTTACAAGCACACCTGAAACGCAAACGCTCTATGGGATTGAACATTTTTATTTGATCTACCAAACCGAAACTAACCTTAGGGCGTTTAAGCACTTTGTCGAAACGCTCGGAAAATGTGGTTGGGCAGTTCCCCATAAAATAACCGTTGAAGGCACTTCAACACTGCGAAATATTTCTCACATAACCAACCGTTTTGACTTTGCACTCTGCAGACCACAATGGAGCCCTCATTGCATGGCGGTTCTCGTTCTTGCTGCAGAGAAAATTGCTAAGCAAAAACTAAATGCTTACGGACCTGACAGATCGCACCCAACAGAAGGATTATTGGTGCTCCAATACAACGATGTGGTTACAAGAGGGCTGGTTTTTACAGAAGCAGCCTACGTAACAAATCCAGACGGCTTTATTTTTGTGAATGAAGAAACCTCAAATATCCTGAAAATCTTTTTACCAACAGACCCTGGAATTGTTACCGAAGATCTTGTGAGAAAAACAAAACCTATCTCGCGGACGTCAAATTATGGAGGTTTTGCACACAGCCTTACCGACAGCATGGTGATCATCTACAAGGACCCAGAAACCAGCAAAACCGTTGTTGTTGCCAACGAGACAAAACATACCACCACAACCTCAGATGAAGTTGTTGAACTTCTTGCAAGCGCCGCAGAATCTCTTGCGCGCAAAGGCAAACGAACAGAACTCCCTCCTCTTACCATGTGCCAAGGATTCTCACATGTTCCCACAGCCGCACACCCAACTCTGAAGCGACGTGCTCCTGAAGAAAAAATCCCGGGAACCGCAGGATATCTCAAAGAAACTGTTGTGGCTCGCGTAGAGAAAAAACTTAAACACCCGCATCACGACCCAAGACTCAAACAAATCTCTTTTGGATATATTCCGGATAAACTGACAGAAAGCTCTGCTGCCGCATTTATTAACACCTTGCAGTATGGAGAGCCCACACTCCCTTCTGACTGGCCACAGGTCATTAAAAACGCGTTTTCGCGAGGCGCAAAATTAGAAAATCTTGATCTAGCCTCACTCCCCGCAGACAAAGTTGAAAAAATCCGCAAAGAGTGGCCAGAGCTCGAAACAAAAAGAGGCAAAAAAAATACCAATCACTGGATTCTTTTCTGCAACATGAGCTTTCTCTCCCCAGCTTTAGCAAAAGGAATTGATGCATTTATTGCTCAAGCAACAGAAAAGGGAATTTCTTTTAAAATCTTTATGGTGCAAGACAAAGCAACAACACGCTCATCCCTCGACGAAGTTTTTACTACCAAAGTTACAGACCATCGGTCTGACACGAGACCCACATGGGTTGGGCATGTTGAGATTCTTGTGCCTGACCATAAAGGAGCTAGCGGCTTAAGAGAAATTGTTTGGAAGCATGTTCATACTACCGCAACAAAACGTGCATAATCACAAAGGGGCGCATACAGCGCCCCTTCTTCTTTTTTAAGATCCTCTGATCTTTTTCAGCAAATCTTGCTGCGCTTTTGTGGGGGAAGGAGTCTTTGACGGCGCTGATTTTGACGTTGCAGGAGATGCAGATTTTACCGGTTTATCAATAGATTTGCTTGCCGCCACAGGTGCGTTTGCAGGAGTGCCCATGTTAGCCGATGCACCATTTGCAGGTGTACCCAAGTTGGCAGACGACTTTTTGTCCACCATATCACCATCATCTCCAGGAACAGGTAACGGCATAAAGGGCGGAAAGCCCCCACCAGCAGAAACATCTGCAGAACCTTTTGCAAGAGCAAGATCACCACTTCCCATCATTGCAGTTGATGGAGCAGAAGCCACTTTCTTGCCGGTGTCTACCTCAGTCCCTTTGACCACTCCTTCTGATGCGGCGTACGTGATGGGTGTTGCTTTTTTGCCCTGCGCCATTTTTTGAATATTTTCACTGAGCTGCTGCTTAAACGCCGCAATATCCTGAGCACACAAATCTGCAAATGCATTTTGCTGCTTCATAACGTCCACAAATGCCTTTTCCACTTGGGAAGACAGCTCATCTTTAAGCTTCTGAGCTTTTGCGTTAATACGATCTGTAAGCCGCGCTTCTTCTTCTTTTCTAAAAGATTCATGCTCATCGCGTGGGTAGGTTTTCATGATGATGTCTTTTTGAACCTCATGGATCTGAAATTCCCCTGACATATTTTTTGCGTCATCAAGTACTTTTTGCACTGCTGTTTGCGCATCTTCTTGAATAGATTTTTTCAGCGCAACCAGATCAACGGCTTGTACCACCGCAGCACTCATGCTCAGCAAGACCATGAGCAAAACATGTAATTTTTTCATACAACCAATCCCCTTTGTTGTTGTAGCAACGATGCGCGTAGTGAAGCATTTTACGTAGAGAAAATGCAATTTTCCGTCTTCCACGAGTGTGCTACACTGTGCCGACCAAAATTACTTTGCAGAGAAAAAACTATGAGCACAGAACTTCATACCCTCATCATTATTGGCGCAGGGCCAGCTGGTCTGACCGCAGGCATTTACGCAGGACGCGCTGGATTGCAGCCCCTGATCATTGAAGGCTCACTGCCCGGCGGCCAGCTTATGACCACCACCACTGTAGAAAACTGGCCCGGAGAAGTTTCTATCTTGGGTCCAGATCTCATGATCAAAATGCGGGAACACACGCAAACCTACGGCGCAACACTCATGAGTGGCACCGTCAAAAGCGTAGACTTTACCCGAAAACCTTTACAAATCACGCTTGATGACGATTCTATTTTGCAAGCCAACGCCGTAATTATTGCCAACGGATCATCGCATAAAAAGCTCGGATGCCCGGGCGAGCAAGAATATTTTGGCCACGGCGTTACCGTGTGCGCAACGTGCGATGCCCCTTTTTACAAAGACAAAAAAGTTGTAGTTATAGGCGGCGGAAACAGCGCCATGACAGAAGCTGAGCACCTGACGCACTTTGCATCACACGTCACTATTTTGCAGCTTCCCGCAGAAATTTCTGCCACAGATCCTATTAAAGATAAAGTGCTCGCTCACCCCAAAGTCACCGTCATCTGCAATGCAGAAACACAAGAAATTGTGGGCAACGGAACCACCGTCACGGGCATTACCTACAAAGACCGCGTCTCACAGGAATCAAAAACTATCGATGTGGATGGTGTTTTTGTAGCAATTGGCCTGCGTCCCAACACCGCACCGTATGCCGGCCAGCTTGAATTAACCCAGTGGGGCCACATCAAACTTTTTGGCAACACCCAAACAAGCGCTACCGGTGTCTTCGCTGCAGGAGATATTGCCGACGGCGTCTACCAACAAGCCATAAGTTCAGCCGGAGATGGGTGCAAAGCAGCATTGGATGCACAACGGTATTTGATGAGCCTTTGATTTTTTGCCCGGGGTTTTCTTGTATGGTAAACTTCTACGTAATACTCTTTTTAACAGGATGGGGTACAATCCGTGCGATTAACTGATCATCAGCTCAAAGAAATTAAAACTGCATTCGCCGCCTACTTTTTTTGGGGTGATACACTGTGGCTCTTTGGCTCACGCACTGATGACGCACAAAAAGGTGGTGATATCGATCTGTACATCGAAACAACATGTAACGACACCATGCTTGCAGAAGAAAAAAAACTAAAATTTTTGGTCCTACTGCAACGAAGCCTCGGCGAGCAAAAAATTGATGTTGTCCTCAACATTCTCACTCGAAAAAAAACCCTCCCCATCTACGAAGAAGCACAAAAAAATGGAATTTTACTCATGAAAAAACAAACACTTCTTGCTAGCTACATCCGCTGCTTAGACATCCACGCTCGTAGATTAGGCACCGCGCTTGCCCGCGTTGAGCCTATGCTCCCGATGACTGCAGACAAAATACACAGCATCTCAGATGAACAAGCCTCATTTCTTGAAGTTGTTAACAATCGCTTTGGCAAAATGCAAGACGAAATTGGGGGGAAAGTATTCCCAACCGTGGCAGAACTTGCAAACAAAAAAGCCCGAACGTTTATCGATGTACTTAACGTAATGGAAAAAATAGAGCTGCTCGATAACAGCTCCTGGTTTGAAAGTCTACGAGATCTACGTAACGCGATAACACATGATTATGAAGAAGATTATGAAACACTTGCCAGGCACACCAACCAATTGATCCCCAAGGCTCATCAAATCTTGGCTTATTGGAAAGACCTCAAACCAAAACTAGAGCCCTTCTTGCAAGTCGCGGAAGACTCAGATTCCCAAGCAACATGAGCTTGTAAACATGAAAAGAGGGAGCTGTAAAGCTCCCTCTTTCTACTTTTCTTTTTTAGCTTCTTTCAGATGCACCACAACAATGAACCATAACTTGGTACAGTAAATTGGTTGTGGGCATAGTAGAAACACCCTTATCATTGTAAGTGCCCTGAGCTAAATCATAGAAGGTTTTAGCTGCTGCGCGCTTTGAGTAAATATATTCTGAAAGATCGAACAACGGAACTTCTCGCTTAAATGCCTCAAACAAGAAGTACAACAACGCTCCCACGCTCCGGTGATTTCCCGCATGGCAATGGAACAAGACGTTTCCTTTTGGCTTGTTTAAATGCTCGATAATTTTCTCAAACAACAACCTTTTATTTTGAAGAAGTTTTATAAAAGCACCCTCTGTTGTTTCTGGCAACGGAAGATACAAACATTCAACACCTGCAATTGGCACCACCTCTCCTTCTTTCAATCGTGGATATGGATTTTTATCATCAAACGTGATGACCAACGTGGGTAAACGATCCATTCTTTGAGGATTTGATAATGCAAAATCACACCACCCCATAACAGAACCCCCGTTTCCCTTACCCAGGTTATTAATTTGAGCTAATTTAGGACCAGATGATGCGTTAAGGCCAAGCAAGTAATTTATAACATCATTATTTCCAAGAGATAATCCGTCACAAATTTTATGGAACGAGAGCAAAGGATCTTGAAAGTCTCGTGTAGCATCAAACGCAACACCACAACCAATATCTGTAACAGGATAATGTGGTGAACGACCATTTGGCACTACGTGCAAATGTTCAAACAAATCCGCATTTGAATAGTTATTTACAAAGCAACTCTTCAAAGAAGGCAATGCTGTCTTAATCTCAGCTAACCTTTGAGCAGCTAGACCTGTAACTTCTAATAATTCATCTGGCACACGAGCTGATGCCCCACCGCGCCTTGAGCCTCCCGGAAGGGTTACGTCTGGTACGTCTTCATCGTCTGCATCATCAAAAAACGATCCAGCGGCTTCAATAGAAGCTCCACCAAACCCGAGTGGCCATTGATAGCCTGTCTCGTAGGTGAAATCAACAGGAAGCAATCCACGTTTTTTGAAGTCATCTGCCATGACATAACGCAAAAGACCTTGTTGTATCAATTTCGTTTTTGGACAGTAATTAGGGAGTGATGGGCTAAATGCTCCTAGCAGGTCAAAACAATCATTTCGGTTGAAATGGACCCACGAAGTAAGCTTGTACCAAGAAACTGCATTACCCAACAAACGTTTGAGATAAAAGTACATCATTCCTGTACTTCTATTCTGACCATTGCGGCAAGCAAACACAACTCTTTTTCCAGCAAGCAATGTCTCCGCAACAGCTGTATCTAAGGCTTGCATAACACCCGGTTTGCTCAAAAAGTCTTCTTGCAATCCATCGATATCTTCAGCTTCAACCATGGGTAGTGGAAAAATGTTAATGCCAAATGAGTCATGTACTACGTAGAATTTTTTATTTTCATTAAATTTAGACTTTCCCTCCATCAGACTACGATGAGCACAACAAACAAGGAGCCCTGGAAGGCTTTCTTGAGACTCCGCATCTAACAAACCAAAGCGGGCACGCTGATTTTCTGGGCAGGGCGCAATTAAACACACAGGGGCATCCTTAGCATTAAATTCAACAACTGAGTCGCTCAGATATCCTGTTTTTAGAATCCCACCCTCAACGCCTTGCCTTGCAGAAAGATAAGCATGTATCTTCCCTACTTCCTCCGCTTTGTCTGCCAATGCAACCATCTCCGTAAACTCACCCTTAGCTACGGCAAATTTAGATCCAATTGCATTAACAACATCTGCCGCAGACTGAAATTTACTTTGGACTTGAGGCAGGGTCTCTAAGGTAACATTTCTCGGATGTTTAATAAGTGTAATGATTTGTGCATCAGAAATATCTTGCCACGCAGAAGATGCAATCTCTTCGCAAATAACTCTTGTGTTTTCCTTACAGTCAGCGCACCACGTCTCAGCGGCGATTTCAAATTTTCCTTGCTTGCCACACATTGAACACTGCGTTTTATAGAGCTGGACTGTTTTAACATCGGACATGTCCCGTTCAATTTCATCAAGTATTTGCTGTCTGATTGCATCAAATGCCTCATGTTGAAAATTGATTGTCCCATCGCTGTTATAAAAACCTACAGAATACGATTCTCTTTCTCCCACCATCCCTTTTAAAGAGGCCAGAAGGGCTGCAGTACGCAGACCTCTGTCTCCTATGCCACTTCCTGTTGCTCCGCGGCCAGAATCTACACCACTCGTCACAGAACCAGTGGAACCTGAAGCATCGACACGAGGAGCTGGTCTCGCTTTTGTTTGCTTCAAACGTGCAAGTTCTACTTCGCATTGCGCTGCTGTTTTGCCGGTTTCATCAAATCTGTCTCCGTCACGTTCTGCTTCAAGAGCACGAATTTGCTCAAGCAAAGCAGCAACACGCTGCGCTTCTTGAGTCAAGCGGTCAAGCTCTGCGAGAAGATCTCTATGAAATTGAATATACGTTTCTAAATCTTGACGCAAAACCCCGCGAATACCATCTGACGAGCCACTCCAACTATGGTATAAAGTGTCCTCTGTGGCTGGTTTTGGATCCAAATAATCCAGATTCGATTGAAGAGCCTTGCGAGCTGCAGCAACTAGTTGCTTATCACCCCCAAGGGCTTTTGCAAGGTCAGACGGAACCCCTCTAGAAGTTTGCAACTTAATTGGGGAAATGGTACGGATCAAATATGTACAAAGCCTGTTTGCATCAGTTGTTCCATCTAGCTCTAGAATTTTATTAAGAGCAAGATAGGTCCATCCACCTTGTATACCCTGTATTTCAATCGCTTTTTTTTGTGCCCCACAAATAGTACATTCTTTTGAACGAGCCGCCATTTTAGCCGCATTAAAAGCCGCCAATCGCTCTGCTTTAACACGCTCTGCGGCAAGGCGCGCTTCCTCTGCAAGTCTTTCTTGTTCAGCTTTATCTCGCACTTCCTTGAGAAGCTTCAGGCGATCGCGTTCTGCTTCGAGAGTTTTTAGATCTTTATCTTTTGTATCAAACGGGCCTTCACCGAGCTCTGTCTCAAGTACTTTGATTTCAGCACACACATCAGCCTTAAGCTTTTCTTGCGCAAGACGAGCTTTTTCTGCCGCAGCTTTGGCGGCGGATGCGTCGGCGTCAGCTCTGCGTTTGTTCAAAAATGGATCTAGCACAAAGACTTTACCTGCAAGGGCCGTTCCCACAGCCCCAATGCCCTTAAGAATGCTTGAGAGCCATGAGCCTCCAGCTTGCTTAGTTGCCACCGTTTCCA
>JACCDG011982798.1_pt1 | contig 14560 bp, 12 predicted proteins | sample 7442471 | NCBI WGS metagenome assembly JACCDG01 (sample SAMN15323444, study PRJNA562643) | freshwater metagenome | isolation source: river surface water | place: USA:Blue River Watershed | collected 2017-08-17
AGGAACCGCTCGGCGCCCGGAAACTTCGGCGAGCGCGCGCCCCGCACTCGAACGCCGCCTTGGTGGCTTAGGTAGCGATTCAGGTAGAGCGGCGCAAATACGGAAAGGTCCGCCCCAGGAGAGAGCGCGGAAATCCCTTTCATTAGTTCCCAGAAATACCGCGAGATTCCCCCGTATTCTTGAACCGAAAAAATCTGATGATCGTAGAGAACTCTCAGGCGCTTGATCCCTTTTGCATCTTCCCGCCGCGGTGCCAAATGGCATTGCTATACAGGTATTTAGCTCTTATACTTCGGCCAGGACTAAGGGCAGTCAATTCAATTCTGAAAGGCGAGCATGATTCCAAACAATTTTCCCGGCGCCACACTCATCACGGGAGCCAACGGCGGGATCGGCCGCCATTTGCTGGAATTTTTCCTCGGGCAGGGGGCGCGCAATATCGTTTGCCATTATCGTTCGGCCGCGGAAAACCTCCACGCCGTCCTGAAAAAATTTGATCTCGATCCCGCCAAGCATGCCTTCTCCGCCGATCTTTCCGTGGAATCCGAAGTGGAAAAAATGAAAACGGATATTTTCAGTCAATGGGGCGGCCTTTGGGGATTGGTGAATCTAGCGGGGGCCTCCACGAACGGAATGTCCTGGAAGCTCGCGGCGGAAGATTTTCGACGTGTAACCGAGGATAACCTCGTGAGCACCTTCCTTACCACCAAGGCGTTTCTCCCCGAGATGCGCAATGCGGGCCGCGGGCGGATAGTGAACATTTCGAGCATTGTGGGCCATACCGGCGTGCCGGGGGCGGCCCATTACTGCGCGGCCAAAGCCGGCATCGACGGCTTCACCCGCGCCACCGCTCTCGAAGTGGCCAATAAAAATATCACCGTGAATTCCATTTCCCTGGGCTACTTCGAATACGGACTGATCGAGCAAGTGCCAAAAGAGCAGGTGGACGCCATCCGGGCCGCCATTCCGTTGAAGCGTTTGGGTAAGGCTGAGGATATCGGCGCCCTGCTCGCTTACCTACTTTCGGCGGACTCTGGTTTCATGACCGGGCAAACCATTCACCTTAACGGCGGGCAGAGGGTATAAACGGCAATATGCCGCTGAACTTTACCGAATTCCAAGCGCAGCGTGAACTGCCCGAGCAGCGGGCCTTATTTAATCGCTGCTTTCCGGAGAATACCGGCAGCAGCGTGGAGTCTACTTCGCACTACGAATGGAAATTTCGGAAATTTCCCGCGGCGGGCACTCCCGCCTACGAGTACGCGGCCCATTTAGACGGCGCGCTCGCGGGTTATTACGCCGCGATCCCTTACCGCTATTCCGTGAATGGCTCCCTGGTAGACGTAGGGATGGTGTGCGACGTGATGACCGATCCCCAGCAACAGGGCAAGGGCATCTTCACCAAGCTCGGCGCCTACGCTACGGAAAATCTAAAAAATCAGGGTATCGCATTTACTACGGGCTACCCGATCCGTCCCTGGGTAATTCCCGGGCACCTGAAGGTGGGCTGGAAGATCGCGTTCAAGCTTCCCATTTATATCCGGGTACTCTCCGTTAGCGCAATTCTGCGCTCGAAAGGTTTAGGTTTCGCGGCGCCCGTATTTCGATTTCTCCTGGCGGGCCAGCGAGCGTTGAAGCGTGCTTTCACTTCATTTGACCCCAGCTACCGAGTGCTAGTTTTGGGTCGCGAAGAATTCGCCCGCGAGAAGGATTACGAAGAATTTTTTACGGCCTGGAGCGGAGAGCAGAAGAATTTTTTACTCAAAACGAAGAACTTCCTGCTCTGGCGCACCGGCGCGCCCGATACTCGCTACAGCTTCATTTGCCTGTACCGTCACCGCGCGCTGGTGGGGATGTCGATCACGCGCAAAGTGGAGCTCGAGAAAATTCCTTGTTTGGCTATCCTCGATCTCATGGTACTGCGCGGGGCCATGCCCGGCCTGGCGAGCCTACAGGAGGCCCTCGCCGATCTCGCCCGCCACGAGAAAACTGATCTGGTGGTGAGCATGATGAGCCCCACTACCGCCTCTCGGCTCAAGGTTTGGCGCAGTGGTTTTATCCGCTCCCCCAAAGTTTTTTCCCTGATCATCAAGAAGCTCAGCGAATCCGTACCCGATGAATCTTTATGGGACGAGAGGAATTGGAGCTTATTTTGGATCGACTCCGATGACCTCTAAACACGAACGAATCCTTTTCGTGTTCGCGCACCAGGACGATGAATTCGCCTGCGCCCATCACTTGCTCCAGGAAACGGACGGGGACGCGGGGCGAGTATTTTGCCTCTTCACCACCGACGGCGGCGGCCACGGCAAAGCCGCTTCGGTGCGAGACGCCGAGAGCAGGGAAGTATTGCTCAGCCTGGGTGTGCGTCCAGAGAATATCTTTTTCGCCGGCTCCAAGCACGGCGTGCCCGATGGTTCTTCGGTGGAACACCTAGTGCGCCTGCACGGCCACTGCGAAGCGGAGTTCGGGAATTCCGCCTGGCGAAAAATCTATTGCCCCGCCTGGGAAGGCGGCCACCCCGACCACGACGCGGCCCACCTCTTGGCGCTCGCGCTGGCGGTAAGTTCCCCTAACGCCGAAGTTTGGGAGTTTTCCATCTATCAAGGCTCGGGCACGGCCTGGAAGTTTTTCCGGGTGCTCAAGCCGATACGGCACCGGGCGGAGAGTTCGGTGATTTATCTCTCTTACCGAAGCATTTTTCGGCAGCTGCGCCTGATCTTCCGCTATCGCTCGCAGAGGAAAACTTGGCTCTTTCTTTTGCCCGATACGGTCTGGAATTTATTTTCTCATCGCCGTGAATTGTGCGTGAGAGTTTCTCCGGAGCGTATCAGCGCGCGGCCCCACGAAGGGGCGCTGCTTTACGAGAGAATTTTCGCATTTCCCTATTCCCGCTTCCGCGAGGCGCAGCGAAAGTTCGCGGCCGAGCTGCTAAGTTCGCGCGGCTAGTGTTTCCCGGGGTCCAGTACCGAGGAATAAATTTTAAGCAAATTCTCGCTCGATTTCTTTGCCGTAAATCTTTCCTCGTAAGTCTGCCGCGCGCCGCGCGAGAGCTTCACCCACAACTCATCGTCGGCAAGTAGGCGGTGCACGGCCGCCGAGAGCGCCGCCGGATCGCGCGGCGGCACTAGGAGGGCGGAATGTCCGTCGCGTAGGTAGTCGTTATTAGCGCCGATCTGCGTGGTGATCACCGGCAAACCGAGCGAGAGCGCTTCCTGCACCACGAGAAGAAATCCTCCCTCATAGCACTCGGTGGGCGCCACGAGGCAGCGCGCCTTGGCCATGATTTTCCAGCAATCGATTTGCGGCAGGCCGCTCTCTGGGGGAAGGCCCGCGCCCTCGAGCACGGGTGCCAAGGGCCCTTCGCCCAGCACGCGCAGGGGAAAGGGCCGCGACTGCCAGGCCGTCGCCAAAGTGCGGAGGCCCTTTTCTTCGCTCAGGCGGCCGAAGCACACCACCCCTTGGCCGGAATCGGTGGCACCTTCGCCGAGCACTTCGCGGAGATCGGGCGAGAAATTGGTTTTCACCGCCAGCTTTTCTTCGGGAATGCCGAGTTGGCTAAAGAGGGTTTTGGCAAAATCCGTAACGCACACGAAGCGGTCCACTTTTTCCCAGGCACGCTCCTGGAGTTGGCGGTCAATCATGTGCGCTACCGGAATCGAGGCCAGGCTTGATTCCCGGTAACATCCGTAGCGCACGGATCGCCAGGGATTTTGGTCGAGGCATAAAGTGCAGGGCTCGCCGTTGCGTAGAAGAAGAGCGTTCGCGCAGAAGAGGCGATAGTTATGTAAGGTTTGCACTACCGGTAAACCCATTTCGCGAGCGGCATCCCACACGGAGCGGGAAGGGCGGGGGAAAGTATTGTGTACGTGCACGAGGTCGGGCCGGAAGCTTTTGATCTTGGCGATCGTCTCCTGTTTTCCGCTTTCGGAATATGCCACCCCGAAAGCAACCTTCGCTTTGGCTAGCGGCGATTGGATTTGGTCGCTATGCCAAAGTAGCGTGTCTACGGTTACGCCCGCGTCGATTAGCAGTTGGCGTTCGCGATCGAACACTACGTCTTCGCCGCCGCGGTGTTGGTATCGATTGTGGAGGAGGAGAACCTTCACGGGTTCAAACGGCCCCGATGCCGCGGATCGCGGTGCTGATGGTTTTCACCATGATCACCATGTCGAGCAGGAAGGAGCGGTGTTCGATATAGAACAGATCATACTCCATATTGGCGTGGATGGGCTCCCCGCGTACGGCGCTGATTTGCCAAACGCCGGTGATGCCCGGTTTCACGCGGAGTCGCTCTCTTTGTTCGTCGTTGTACTGGGCCACGATGAAAGGCATTTCGGGCCGGGGTCCCACGATGCCCATCTCGCCCTTGATCACGTTCCAAAACTGCGGGAGTTCATCGAGGCTCGAGCGGCGCAGCCAGCGGCCGAAAGGCGTGATGCGCGGATCGTCGCCGCTACGCGGAGTGAGATCGTAGGGGTTGGCATTCACGAACATGGTGCGGAACTTGAAGAAGTCGAATTCTTTCCCGTTCAGGCCCACGCGTCTCTGCCGGAATATAATTGGGCCAGGGCTGCTTTGCTTCACGGCGATGGCCACCGCGGCGAATACCGGGCTGAGTAAGATCATCGCCGCCGAGCTCACGGCCACGTCGAAAGTGCGTTTCAGCACGGGGTAGAGGAAGTGTGGCTTATACGTTTTTTCGCGGAGGATGGGGATGCCGCCGATCTCTTCCACTTCGAGATTGTGCATTTGGTGGCCATAAGTAGGCGGCACCACCGAAACACTGAGGCCCGCGCGCCGGCATTCCTCGGCGATCTCCAGGTTACGCTGGTACGTGGCGTTGGGAAGGGCCACGAATACTTCCTTGAGTTTTTGCGAGGTCACGAGGGAGCCAATTTTGTCGAGCCCCCCCAGCACGAAGTTGCCATTACGGCGCCGTACTTCGCCGATATGCACTTCCTTGTTCCACAGGTTTTGATCGTCGTCGAGAAAGCCCAGCACCTTCAGGCCGAGACCGGGAGAATGGTAGATGCGCTTGTACAGGTGGCGTCCCACCACGCCGGCGCCGTAGATCAGCACATTACGTCCACCACCGCTCTTCACGCGGGCGAGCAATTGGATATGGTAGAACCAGCTGCGCTCCACGAGCAGAAGAAAGAGCGTGATCCCGAGCGAAACCGACACCATCAAGCGGGAAAGATCGAGGAGACGCATATAGAAGCTTACGGTGAAGAGAAAGAGCGAGCCCACAGCCCAGCCGAGGAGCAGGCGGCGTGTTTCTACCACCTGCAGGAGGCTGATCTTCGTTTCGTAGAGCTTCACGGATTGGAATACGACCAAGAACAGCACGCCGGCCACCGATGCGAACCCAAGAAATTCTATGAGGCTATAGGGCACCGTGCGGCCTACGTCGGCCGAATAATAGCAAAGGTAGCCGATGGCAAAGCCGGCAATTACGGTAAGAAAATCCACGGTTCTCTGAAGAATCGTGAAAACATTGGAATTCACTGATAGACATTCGCATAAGCGAGGATTTCTGCAAAGCTCTCTGGTGGGAGCGAGAGGGCGACGCAAAGCCATAATGCGATGCAGCGCCGCGCGGGAGAAAGGCTAAGGATTTGAAATCGGAATCGCAAAATCCCCTCGAGAGCCGGATTCTCCTCGGTATGGCCTTTCTCATCGGGATCTTATTGCGCCTGTGTTGGCCGCAAGACATGGAGTACTTTAGCGATCAGCAGGGCATCTTTCGTTTCGCGCTTGCGCCCTTTTGGAATCCGGAAAAAGACTGGATCGACAATGGCCTGGGCATCTCCGCTTCTTCGGGATTAATGAGCCCGGGCCTAACGTTTTGGATCTTTCAAATTCCCGCCCATCTTTTCGGTATGTCGAGCCCGCCCGAGCTCGCGATTTATGTTCGTTCCCTGAATATCGCCGCCCTGGCCGTATTTCTATTTTTCGCTTTGCGGATCGTGGCGGAGAAGGAGCGCGATGTTTGGCTCTGGGCTTGGTTGATGATGCTGGTAAATCCTTTCGAAGTTTTTTTCCAGCGCCGCATTTGGCCGCCGAGTGTTTTGTACCTCTTCGTGGCCTTTTTCCTGATCGGCTGGTGGCGCCGTGAGCGCCCTTGGGCCAGTTTCCTCTGGGGCGTGATGGGGGCGTTGATGTCGCAGCTTCATCTGTTAGGAGCCCTGTTTTGCGCCGCCTTTTTGCTATGGTCGGTGATGAATCGAAAGCAAAAAAACGTAGCCCGTTGGTGGCCCTTCATTTTGGGTTCGGCGCTCGGGTTGATTCCCGCCATCCCCTGGTTTGCTTATTTGGCTAAAGTGATCCCGAGCGGTTCGGCACCGCTTGGGGAGCGCGTATGGGAAGTGGCCTACCAAATGCGTTTTTGGCGTTACTGGTTCACGCAGCCGTTCGGATTTTGGCTTACGTATTTCCTGGAGCCCGGCGGTTACTTCCGCGAGTTCATGGCGTACCCCTTTATTGGCAGAATTCCCACTTACCTCGTGGGATTACTCCATGCAGGAATTGCCGTGCTCGGGCTCGCCACCATAGCCCTCTATCTGCGTTCCGGCTGGCGCCTCTTCCGGGAATCGCGTCGCGCCCGTTCCCCGCACCCCATCTTGGATAGTTTTTGGGGCCGGGGATCTTCTACCGACGCCGCCATTCACGCCGCGCAATGGGGCTACGGCGGGCTCGTGCTTTCGAAAACATTCTACGTGTTCCGCCACTACCTCATCATTTCCGGCATCCTTAGCTTGGCCTGGCTCGCGCGCACGGTATTGCGAGAATGGCCGGAGCGCTGGCGCCACAAAGTACTGGCGGCCCTCTGGCTCCTCCAGCTCGGGATCACGATTTTTTTGCTAATTTTTCTGCACGATAACGGCGGTGCCCCGGGAGCAGAATACGGACATAGCTATCGCTGGCAGAGGGAGCACGGGGTATGGACCCAGCAAAACGATCCGAGTTATCACCGCGATACTTACCATCCGGTACGCAAACGTCCCGAGGACGAATTGTATAATCCGCTGAATTAAGAATTGGTCTGTTTTTGCACGAGGTAATCGCCGATGGCGAGCACGTCGAAATCCGTGCGCAGGAAGCAATCGATGGCTTCATCGGGAGTGCGCACCACGGGCTCGTTCTCGTTGAAGGAAGTGTTGAGCAGTACCGGCACGCCGGACAGTTTCCCGAACTCCTCAATGAGCTGGTAATAGCGCGGATTGAGCCGCTTGCTCACCGTGTGCACGCGCGCGGTATTATCGTTGTGGGTAACGGCTGGTAGGCGCTGGCGCTGCGATTCGTGTACGTCGCCGATCAAGATCATATACGGCGAAGGCTGATTTTTCGGCATGAGGAAATATTCGTTTACCTTCTCCTCGAGCACCGAGGGAGCGAAGGGGCGGAAGCCTTCCCGGCGCTTCACGCGCGAATTGAGACGATCCTTCATTTCCGGGCGCGTGGGGTCCACCACGATGCTGCGGTTGCCGAGGGCGCGCGGGCCGCATTCCATTCTACCCTGGAACCAACCCACAATTTTACCCTGGGAAATCTGCGTAGCGGTGTCTTTCGCGATCTGCGCCGACTTTTCGAATTTCACTTTTTTACGGCGAAGCGCTTCTTCGATCTGCGCGTTATTGAACTCGGATCCCCAATAGGCGTGCTCGAACACGAAGTTTCGTTTTCCGCCGAGGGTGTGGTGGTAATGGTAGAGGGCGGAGCCGAGCGAGGTGCCGGCGTCGTTCGCGATGGGCTGGATGAAGAAATTCTTGAAATGGGTATTTTCGATGATTTTTTTATTCATCAAGCAATTGAGCGCTACACCGCCCGTGAGGCAGAGATTTTCGCTCTTGGTTTGCTCACGGATCTGCTGGGCGAGGTGTACGCCGGCGTTTTCCACCACTTTTTGTAATGCGAAGGCGATATCGGCCGCGCGCTGGGAGAAATTCTCACCCTTGGCGAAGGCTGGGCCGAAAACTTCCAGAAACTTTGGGCTGAGCCACTGGCTGGCGCCCTTCGTGTGAAAGCTGAAGTAATCGAGGTTCAGGCTATAGCCGTTCTCGTGGAAGCGAACGAGTTCCGAGAACTGTTTCACGAACGTGGGCTCGCCGTAAGCCGACATTCCCATTACTTTCCACTCGTCGAAGAACGGCTTGAAGCCGAGATAATCGGTGAGACCGGCGTAGAGGTGGCCTAGAGAGTGGGGCGCGCGGATTTCGCGGATTTTTTCGATTTGGGTGCCGCGGCCCAAGGAAAACATGGTCGAAGTAGACTCCCCGCGTCCGTCGAGGGTGAGGATGGCTGATTCTTCGTAGGGCGAAACGTGGAAAGCCGAGGCCGCGTGGGCAAGGTGGTGCTCCACGAAATGAATTTTAGGCGTTTTCGCGAGCGAAAATTCTCTCTGCAGCTCCTGGGCAACGTTCTGCATCTTCCACATGCGACGCAGGTGCCCATCCTCCGCTCCGCCAGATTTCGCCTTGAGGAGATCCAGGCTTCCGGGGAAATAGCGCAACATATGCGATACGTTGCCGAGCAATTCGCGCTTGGGATCCCAGAAGAAGGTGATGTGATCTACTTGGTCGAGGGTAAGGCCGCCTTGATCGAGGCAGTATTGGATCGCGCCGCGAGGGAAGTCGGCCGTATGCTTTTTCCGGTTAAAACGCTCCTCCTCGCCGAGCGCCACGATGGCGCCGTCGCGCAATAAGGCGCAGGACGATTCGTGAGAATAGCTACTAATACCCAAGATATGCATTGTCCTACGAGACTTGCTCTCGGAACCTATCGTAGTCAAGGGGTTTTTCAATTTACACCGCCCCCTCCTGGGGTTTAGATTGGAGCCCAGCTTTCCATGGCAAAAACTTTTTTTCGCCCTTATCTAGATTCGATTTTGGCGCGCGAGATTTCCGCGTTTGCCAAGTACTATGACGCCGTTTGGCAGCTCCTGCCGCTCGCCCACGATAAAAGGAAGCTCCTGGAATGCTTAGCGAACCAGCGCAAGCAAGTGGCGGAAAGTCTCGAGCGCTTGCCCGACTGGAGCAAAAATCTCGACGATCGCAGCGTAGTTCTCCTGAACGGAAACTTCAATCACCACTTTGATGTGGAAGCTCTGCTGGCGTCCATCAAGTCCAAGCTGAACCGCCAATCGCGCGTAGTGGTGGTGGTTTATAATTCCTATCTCCGTAACGTGTATTCGATCGCCACCAAGCTCGGCTTTCGTTCGGGCGATCTACCATCCACATTTCTTACGCAGAACGATTTGCGCAACCTAGCCACTTTGGCGGGTTTCGAAGTAGTGCGCGCCCGGCCGGTGGGCTATATCCCTTTTTCGCTTCTCGGGATTGGCAGCCTGCTGAATTCCTTCTTCGCCGCTTTGCCCTTCGTGCGTTGGCTCGGTCTGGCGCAGGTGCTCGTATTGCGTCCCATTCTGCCCGACGCTACCCCGCGTAAGCTCTCGGTGGTGATTCCCGCCAGGAACGAAAAGGGCAATATCGAGAACGCGCTCAAGCGCCTTGATTATTTCAAACACGCCGAGCTCGAAATTATTTTCATTGAAGGGCATTCTAGCGACCATACCTGGGAAGAAATCGAGAGAGTTTCGGCGGCCTATTCGCAACGCTATAAGATTCTTAAGGCTAAGCAAACCGGCAAAGGCAAGGCCGACGCCGTGAGGCTCGGCTTCTCCCTGGCCACCGGGGATCTGCTCACGATCCTCGACGCTGACCTCACGATGCCCCCCGAGCACCTCGAGCGCTTTTATCTCGCCTATACCCGCGGCCTCGGCGATTTCGTGAACGGCAGCCGCCTGGTATATCCCATGGAAGGCGAGGCGATGCGCTTCCTCAACTGGCTCGGAAATATCTTCTTCGCCAAAGCTCTCAGCAATGTGCTCGACGTAAGCCTCGGCGATTCCCTCTGCGGCACGAAGCTCGTTTCCCGCCGCGATTACGACCGCTTCATCGCCTGGCGAAAAGATTTCGGCGAATTCGATCCGTTCGGCGATTTCGAATTGATTTTCCCGGCCGCGGTGCTCGGGCTTGGCATCATCGAAGTACCGGTTCGCTACCTCGCGCGCACCTACGGCAGCACCAATATCCATCGTTTCCGCCACGGCTTCATCCTCCTCAAGATGACGCTCACGGGTCTCCTACGGATCCGCCTGCCGAAACACTACGGGCGCTGACGCATGCAAAAGGGAAAGAAGTTCCTCTGGATTTTCCCGGCCCTGGCTCTCTTCCTGCTTTTCGCCTTCCGCTATTATCTGGCCGCCACGGGCAAAGCTTTTTGGGACGACGAAACCGTAGGCCTCGGTTACACCCAACGCAAGACTTACGGAAATCTCTTCTGGTTCGGTAGCAATGAAGCCAGTCCGAGTCCGTTTTTCTACATTCTCAATAAAATTCTCTACGACCTCTACGGCGGGCAGCCTCAGTACTGGTGGGACCTACGTGTATACAACCGCATCCTTCCCGCCACCTACTGGGCCATAGCGGGAACCGCCGTGTTTGTATGGTGCTACAAGCGCGCGCTGGAGTATTGGCGTGTGCCCGTATGGCAGGCCTTGATCTTGGGCGCAGGGGTGGCCGCCTTCTTTCATTCTTGCTCCTTCATGAATATCTATGCGATCGAGGATCGCGCCTATTCTCTCTGGGTTTCGCTCGCCACCTTGCAGTTGCTCGTTTGGTTTGACCTGTTGCTGAACCCTTCGAGCCGCAAAGCTTGGTGGCGCTTTGGGGGCTTCTCTGCGCTGATGGTATTCACCACTTTCGCTTCTTTGGGCCAGGTAGGGCTCACCGCCCTAGCTCTCGTGGGTCTAAAGTGGCAGAACGAGAAACTTTTTCGCGGAATTTCGCTCCGCGAAATGGTCAAGCGAGCGGTGATCGTGGTGGGGGTGAGCTCCGCCATCGGCTTCTTTTACCTCCGCGTTTCGCAGCAAATGTATTACAGCCCAGATTGGTTCACGGCGAAACGCTATTTCGAATCCGTCTTGGAGGTGATGGCCAAATCTTATCATCACCATGGGGCGGGGCTATTGGCGCTTACCTTGCCCTTGCTCTTCGTGGTTTTACCGTTTGTGCAGAGACAAAATAGAATCCTCCTGGCAATTGTTGCGCACAATCTAGGTCTATTGGTGCTCACGGTAATTTTATTCAAGGGCTCGCAAGCCAAGGGTGGCCTATGGGCTTCGCGCTACGTGATCTATCTGATTCCCGCTTTCACCGCGCATTATGTCTTGGGCTTGGCTTTGTTTGCGCGTTGGTTGCAGGCGCAACTGGCGAAGAGGATTTCTTGGAAGCCTCTCCGGGGAACTTGGCTACTTTTTACGTTCTGGGCTTTTACGCAGATTATTTCTTTGCTACCGAAATATGTGAGCAATATCCGTCACGATATCCCGAAACTGAAAGAGCGGCACGTATATGAGTTCACGCCCTCCGGGAACTGCCGAGATTTGCGCGAAACGGATTTCGGCGGAATGGCCTTCGAAGAGATCAATGCCAATTGCCGCGGGATCCGCGACGAGATGAAGGACTTGAAGAAGTAGTCCGCCACGCATTCGCACGCTCCCTCCCAAGAATTTTCTCTGCCATAAATTGATTGTGCTGCCGGCATAGTACTCGGAGGTTCTCTTTCGCATCGGTGCCTCCGAGGGCTCTTGGTTTAATGTGATCGATCTCGAGTTGGTAGGTACTGCCGCAGATCCGACCGGTTTGGGGATCTTTATAAGTACAGGATTTTTCGCTTTGCGCCACCGGCCCGGTGGCGCGCTGCTTTAAAAAGTTCTTTAGCAAATGCGCGATCACTTGGGAGAAATTCGCAGCTGGTAATTTGTGCGAGAGTAGATCTCGTGCTTTCTCTAAATCCTCCATTACGGCCTGAGGAAAATTGAGCGCTAGCCTAGTTTCCTCAGCGTTTATCTGCATGCGTCTTTCCGCTTTCACGGAAGAGGCGAAGGCTGGAAGTGCCTCGAAGATTGCCTTTTCGGCCTTTAGTTCCGAAAGTCCTTCCATCTTTCCCACCACTTTAGCTTTCGCTAATCCACCCATTGGTCCCAAAACCTTCTCGTGTGCACGAATGGCAGATTGGACTTTTGATAAATTAGTGAGAGAGAGTTTCCCTTCTTCCAATTTCTTTTCCGCCCCTGGAACGGCCACCAAAACGCGAGCGGCGTTCACTCGTCTCACCGCCGCACTTTCGGAATACTGAAAGCGATGTATAAGCCATTTCACCATGCTCGAGAACCCGCGCTCCAGATGTAACTTCCGCCGCTCGGCCTCCGCCACCAGGAGCAAAATCTCCTTGGTGATCTGGCGCTCTTCCCGTACCAAACTCGCGAGCTTCCGTTCTAGTTCTTGATTGGTCATAAAAATCCCCCGAAAAATTTTAGGGATTTTATCACTAAACATGGTCTGGGATTTTGACTCGCCCGCTCCCGCGGTGAAATTCAAGGGCGATCGTCGATTTTGCTCAGCTGGAACTCACCCGAAAAATTCAAGCGCGTATCCTGCCAAGATAGCGTGAAAGAATTCGCGGAAGTTTTGGAGAGTGTGATCTTTACCTTGCTAGAATTCAGGGTCGCGGCTTCATTCGTGGTCGAGAACTTTCCATCACATACTTTGTGCCAATAATTGGGGTCTGATGCGAAATTGTTGTGCATGAACGGCACCATTCCGTGAATTCCCTTGCCAAATATTCGCAAATTGAATTCAAAGGGCCTTTGTTTATCGCAAGTTCTCCAGTAGTCGTCCAACTTATCAAGAACAGAGATGCTAAATCCGCTCACTTCGCTAAAATGATGGGAGATTCCGTAGCCCATATCTATAACCAGCTCGGAGCAGTTAGGTTTGCAGGAAAGAAGCGCAAAAGTTCCGGTGAAGGTTGCATTTTCCTCCGCCGGATCCGCCCACGCGGCGAGCGGTAGCGCGAGCAAAAAAGCTGGCAGAAATATTTTTTTCAGCACTGCCGATTCTCCTTCCACCAGGAAATCGTGCGGCGCAACCCTTCCTGAAAAGAAACCTGCGAACGGAATCCCATCAGCTTCTCGGCGCGGGAGACGTCGAGCTTGCGGCGCTCTTGCCCGTTCGGGCGCGAAGTGTCCCACACGATTTTCCCTTCAAATCCCGTTTCTTTGCGGATGATCTCCGCGAGATCGCCGATTCGAATTTCTTCCGAACTGCCGAGGTTAACGGGATCCGAAACATTAAGCTTCTCCACCGCCGTCACGATTCCGCGCGCGGCGTCGTCTACGTAAAGGAATTCGCGCGTAGGGGAGCCGTCGCCCCAAAGGGTTACCGTAGGCTCTTTACGGTCAGTGGCGTCTACGAATTTACGGATCAGGGCGGGAATCACGTGGGAGCTTTCGAGATCGAAATTATCGTGCGGGCCGTAGAGGTTTACGGGCAGAACGAAAACGCCGTTTAGGCCATGCTGCTGGCGGTAGGCATCGAGCATCACGAGCAAAGCCTTCTTCGCCACGCCGTAGGGGGCATTCGTTTCTTCGGGGTAGCCGTTCCAAATATCTTCTTCCTTGAAGGGCACGGGCGTGTGACGAGGATAGGCGCATACGGTGCCGGCCACCACTACTTTCTTCACGCCCTCTAGACGCGAAGCCTCGATCATATGGATGCCCATGGTGGCGTTGTCGTAGAAAAGCTCACCGGGGAACTTTTGGTTATAGCCGATCCCGCCCACTTTCGCCGCCAAGTGCACTACGAGATCCGCGCCGCGAACGAGCTCACGGCATACCTCGGCCCGGCGAATGTCATGCGCCTGGCTCCGCGGAACCACGATCGCCTCTTTGCGGGCGCCCCGGCGAAGCAATTCTTCCACCACGTGCCGCCCGAGGAAACCTGCCCCGCCGGTAACAACGATTTTGCGCGCTTCCTTCAGGTTCACGGGCGAACTCCCTTCGGAGTGGGCTCCAATCCATATTTGCGGGGATCGATTCCTTCGAGCTCGAGATCGGAAACCACCATCAAGCGCACGAGCTCTTTGAAGGTTACGCGCGGCTTCCACTTGAGCTTCTCCTGGGCTTTGGTGGCGTCGCCAATGAGGAGATCTACCTCGGTGGGGCGGAGGTACTTGGGATCGAGCTTCACATACTTTTCAAAATTCAGATTCACCAGACCAAACGCTTCCTCCAGGAACTCGCGCACCGAGTGAGTTTCGCCCGTGGCCACCACGTAATCGTCGCCGGCCGGCTGCTGAAGCATTAGCCACATGGCTTCCACGTAGTCTTTGGCGAAGCCCCAATCGCGTTTGGCGTCGAGGTTGCCCATGAATAGATGCTCCTGCTTGCCCGCGAGAATTTTTGCCAGGGCGTGCGTAATTTTACGGGTTACGAAGGTTTCCCCGCGGCGCGGGCTCTCGTGGTTGAAGAGGATTCCGTTCGAAGCGTGGAGCTTATAGGCTTCGCGGTAGTTCACCGTGATCCAGTAGGCGTAAACTTTCGCGCAAGCGTAAGGGCTGCGCGGGTAGAACGGCGTGGTTTCGCTCTGGGGAACGGCCTGCACGAGGCCATACATTTCGGAGCTGGAAGCTTGGTAGAATTTCGTATGAATGC
>JACCDG010752723.1_pt1 | contig 14559 bp, 11 predicted proteins | sample 7442471 | NCBI WGS metagenome assembly JACCDG01 (sample SAMN15323444, study PRJNA562643) | freshwater metagenome | isolation source: river surface water | place: USA:Blue River Watershed | collected 2017-08-17
ACATTAGATTTGGCCAAAGAATCCATCTTTCGTGATGAAGTCGCGATGAGGGACTTCACGACGATCACGATGGCCATTGATCCTAGAAAAATGAGCGCGGCTAAGGAGCTCATTCGCAAACAGCAGGATGAGCTTTCTGATTTGTTGGAGTCCGGTCACCAGACGGAGGTGTACCGGCTTTCCGTGCAGCTATTTCCGTTGTCTCGAATTGAAGTGAGTGAAGGGAACTGATTTATGAAATATGTAGTATTGAGTCTTGCAGTTATAGCCGCAACATCTGCTTGGGCTGGAGATAAAGGCGGAAATGGAGGAGATCCGGTCGAAACGCTTTATTATCGAGCAAAACAAAGGGCCTTTGAGATCGTCACACTGGTTTCGCTGGATCAGCTGGATGTCTTGGAGCTTTCGAAAGACAGCAAGGACTGGCTAAAGGCTGGACATTCGGCAAGTAACTTGGACAAGCTCAAAGATAAGTTCAAGAACCTATCTCTTGAGTTTAAAGAAGGGGTTTGTCGTGCGGACGATGGTGAGTTGCGTCCTGCGTGTTTCGATGGATCAAGTTCTAGTGCGCCAAAACTAATTATTTCTAGGAAATTGAATAGAAATACCGCATTTGAGCAAGCAGTGGCAACCGTGTTTCATGAAGTAGGGCATTTGGCGGGTGAAATGAATCACCTGTTTCTCAGTGACCTAGGAGCCCAATTGGCAAGCCTCAAGTTTGCTAGCTACACAGGTAACGTGCCTATCAAACAAATTTATATAGCCATTTCTCCTAGTCTTGACGGCTCTCCTCACTATTTTGTAATGGATTATGCTAATTCAGAGACGAACACCGTGTACGGATATCATGCGGGACCGGGTGCCCCGTTTAAGGGAGAGTGGGCCGGCGGAGCTTGGAAATGTTCTTCAAGCGACTTTCAAGATTGCGTGGCGACCCTAAAGAATACTTATGGCGGCGCGATGCGAGAAAGGTTTTCTTTGAAGAAGAATTCAGATCAATTGGTGGTGACCCGTGAAGGTTGGAATCATGAAGTTTCAGTGGCAGATATTGAAACGCTGGCGCCTGAAGTGTTTCATACGCCTGAGGTTTTTTCCCGACTCAACTATTTGGAGGCGAAAGAAGCGATGCTTAAAATTAAATTTTATGACCTGCCAACAAAACAACATTATTTTGATGTGAATCGTCACGATAACGGATTTGAGGTTCAATATGTCGATTTCGAAAATCAGGTCATTTATGGACGTGAGTTTTACCAATCCGACAATGGAAAGTTTCCCGATCTCAGTGTAGTGAAATGGCAATGCTTCAATTGGATTCCGAAAAATTGTATTGCTTATGTTCCACAGGAGTTTGGTGCGAAGGTGGTTCGAAGAGTCCTTTCTTTGAAAGATTCGGGACATATTACCTTGATAGACGAAGTTTGGAATTCCCAGCATGACTTTCATTCTGGAAAAGTTCCTTCTCGCGATCGCTCTAGGCTTTTTGAGTGGAAAAGTGTAGCCTTTCAAAACTGACGATCTAGTTTATAGTTCGTCACCTGAATTGTCTCCACCCGATTCCCAAACAGGTTGCGAAACTCAAAGCGGACATGGCCGGGGAGTTCTGTGTCTTGAATGGTCTGGATTCCTTGGCAGTCCAAGCGCGATTGCCACTGCTCCAGATCATCGACCAAATGCCCGAGATGCGCCTTGGCTTGAGTTCGGCCAAAGTCATCCTCGTTACTCACGTGATTTTGCATCGAGCCGATCTGTATCCAAAAACCACCGCGTCCTCGGAGTGGCTCAAGCTTAGTAATCTCTTTGAGTCCCAGGAACGAGCAGTAAAGTTCTTGAGTAGCGTGTTCAGCGTTCTTGGGATGCGAGGTTTGAGCGTGGTGATATTGGAGAGTTATCGCGCTCACCCCAGCGTCTTCACGACCTTCGCCGGATTTCCCCCGATGATGCTGCGATCAGGATAGGTGCCGGCAAGGACGACGGCACCTGTCGCAACAATGCAGCCGTTGCCGATGCGCGCGCCCTTCAAAACTGTGCAGTTGGCCCCGATCCACACGTCATCACCAATCTCGATCGGATCACCAGGAAATGCCCACGAAGAAGTTTCTGCATGCGGCACCGGCGCGTACCGCGGCCTGAACGACGCGCAAATCGCCTGAATCTGCTGCGCGCGTTCTTCAGGCGAGATGGGGTGGGGGTCGAAGTCTTGGATAAACACGTTCCAGCTCGAGATAAACCTCTTTCCGATTTTGATCCCGTAGCGGCTCGCGATGCGGATGTCTCCTAGGACTGCGCATTCGCCGATATCGATGCGACCCGCGCCGTACGCGCCGATGTCTGCTTTCTCGTAGATCACCGAGTGATCGCCCACGTCGATCTGCGCGGAGGGTTTCTCTGCATGAAGCGCCCACAGCTTTTGCAGGCGCACGTTTACGCCAAGCTTCACCTGCTTAGGGTCCGGTCCAAAGAATCGTTTTAAAAAACGCGTGCGCTCAAAGAGAAAGTAGCCACGCAGGCTCCCAAAAAAAGCAGCAGGCCGGTATCGCATCACCCAGAACGCCTTGCCCAACAGAGATTTGGGTTTTCGCGCAACAGGGGTGGATGCCATCACTCTACCGTCACACTCTTAGCGAGATTGCGAGGCTTGTCCACATCTGTGCCACGCAAGAGCGCGATCTCATAACTGAGAAGCTGGATCACCGGCACCATCAAGAACGGCAAGAGCGCCTCATCGAACTGACGCTTCGAAAAATTAGTGATCGGAATCCAGAAGTCGCAGAGCTTCTCGAGATTCGTGTCCTGCGCCTCGCCTACGCCCAAGATGCGTGCGCTACGGGCTTTGACTTCTTCTAGGTTCGAAACCGTTTTCTCGCGCCAGGCATCGCGGGGGGCGAGCACGACCACTGTCATTCGTTTATCCAGCATCGCGATCGGTCCGTGCTTGAGCTCTCCGGCCGCGTAACCTTCAGCGTGATCGTAAGCGATTTCTTTGAGCTTCAACGCGCCTTCTAGGGCGAGAGGATACGAATAACCTCTTCCAATAAAAAAATAGCCCTTTGAGTCGAGCAGTCCTTTCGCAGCGCGCTTCACTTCTTTTTGAAGCTTGCCCTGGGGGTCCAAGTCGTCCTTGAGGTGGTGGGGAATCTTCACGAGCTCTTCAAAGAGTTTTGAGAGGGCTTCCTGAGTCATCGTCTTGCGCTCAGATGCCATGAACCCCGCGCATAGAAGCAGCGCCATCATCTGCACGCTAAACGTTTTCGTTGCGGCTACGCCGATCTCAGGTCCGGCCGAGGTGTATAGAACCCCATCGGCTTCACGCCCGAGCGTACTGCCGCGCACGTTCGTGATCGCAAGAGTTTTTTGCTGACCCTTGAGGGTGCGCACAACCGCTAGCGTGTCTGCTGTTTCGCCCGATTGAGAAATGCCAATCACAAGGGTCTTAGGGTTCAAAACTGGCTTGCGATATCTAAACTCACTGGCTAGCTCGACCTGTACGTAGATTTTTGCGAACTGCTCGAACCAATATTTAGCAACCATTGCCGCGTGAAAAGAGGTCCCGCACGCGATCAACACGATGTCGCTTGCGTCTCGCAAGAGCTGCACGGATGGCTGTTCGGCAAACTGAAAAGGCTTGCCCGATGAGCGATCCACAAGGCCGTTCAGAGTGTCGACGAGCGCATCTGGTTGTTCGTGGATTTCTTTGAGCATGTAGTGCGGATAACCGTTCTTATCCATCGTCTGCGCAGTCAGCTCCAGGTGCGTCGTAGGTCGGGTGACTTCGGTACCGTCGGCCAGCTGAATGATCTTAAGGCTGGTTTTAGTCCCGATTGCGACATCTCCGTTTTCGAGAAAGATGACGTCTTTTGAGTATTCAAGAATGGGTTGCGCATCACTCGCGAAAACCACGCCGCCTTCGGAGTCGCGAGCCACAACTAGCGGAGATCCGTTGCGAACTCCCACAATCACATCGGGCTCTCGCTCAGAAACAACCACGACGCCGCATTGACCCTCGAGCTTCAAGAAGCTCAAACGAGTCGCTTCAGCGAGCGACATGCCTTTTTCCATCTCCTCAAAGATCAAAAATCCAAGGAGCTCGCTATCGGTCTCGGACTGAGGTTTGTGGCCGCGAGCGATCAGTTCTTCTTTGATGTGCTGGTAGTTCTCGATGATGCCATTGTGAACGAGCGCTACATGGCCCACACGGTGAGGGTGGGCATTTTGAGTGGTTGGCTTGCCATGGGTCGCCCAACGAGTATGACCGATTCCACAGAGCGCGTCCTTGTACTTGCGGCGATCGTCGTCGAAGAGCTTCTCGACATTCTCGAGCTTGCCTTGCGATTTTTTGATTTCAAGCTTTCCGCTGCGAAAGAGTGCGATCCCGGCTGAGTCATAGCCTCGGTACTCAAGTCTGCGCAGTCCCTGAATCAAGACATCTAGAGCGACCCTGTTTCCAACGTAACCGACGATTCCGCACATGGCGCCAGTTTAGCAGAACCCCGTGTTGTTAAACAGTCCGTTCACGCTTAAGATTTTGACTGTGCGATCCCACTGGCCCATCTCGGTTCTTTCGACTCTCTCCTCGGCGGTGAACATGCTCATGCCGCTGGTACTGGTGCGATTGCTTGAGCCGGATGAGATTGGGCGCTTCAAGATTTTTTTCCTCTACCTCATGATTTTTCCCACGTTTGCATTCATGACAGGCGTGACCAATGGCCTGTCCTATTGGGCTGGGCACGGCGATCGGGGGAGGCGTCTCATACAGGTTTCAGGGCGGGTTATTCTGGGCGTCTCCGCTGTATTCTTGGTTGCCTGTCTCGGACTCCAAAACTTCCTCGAAGACTACCTCGGTTGGGGCACGTCCCAAACAGTGCTTTTTAGTTTTGCTCTCTTTGGGGCTCTCGCTTCGACCTTCTTTGAAGACAGTTCGATTGCACTGGGGAAGGTATGGCAGGGTGCGCTGTTTTCTTCGGGGTGGGAGCTTGCTCGAACGCTAGCCATTCTTTTGACGGCAGTTTTAACTCGGAGCATTGTAGCTATTTTTGCGGCTCATACTTTAGTTCAACTCGCTAAAACGGCTCTGGGTTACGGGCTTGCTGAGAAGTCCTTGCTCAAAGGAGCCGTAGCCGTTGAGGCTCCCGTGCAAAAGATCATGGGGTATGCGTTTCCGGTTTCGCTGGCGTATGTCTTTGGGGTCTTCGTCAATTATTCGGACCAGGTTCTGGTTTCGAGTTTTCTCAGTCCCGCTGACTTTGCCTTTTATGCGATCGGATGTTTGGTGGTCCCGCCGCTTACGATTCTTGAGCACTCGGTCACGCGCGTTTTGATTCCGGAGCTTTCGGCTGCATTTAAAAGCGAGCAAAAGAGCAAGGCCGCTCGTCTTTATTTAAAATCTGTTGAAGAACTCAGTTTTCTTTTGATCCCTGCTGTGGTGGGAATGGTCGTTTTCGCGCAACCCATTATCCTGCTCTTGTTTACGAGCAAGTTTGCCGGTGCCGAGCAGTACCTTCGTGTCTATGCGGTGGGGTATTTGGCGCTGATTATCCCCTATGATTCGATCCCGCGGGCGAGGGGGCAGTCACGGTGGATTTTTTCTAACTTCCTGGCGTTTTCAGTGCTTTCTCTGGGGCTTTGCTACGCTTTGATCAGGGCGTTTGGCCCGATGGGAGCTCTTGTTGGAGGGGTTGCCGCTAAGTTGCTGATGAGGGCTTATGCGATTCTCTACATCCGCGCGGACTCGGGCTGGGCCTGGGAATCGTTTTTGCCGGTGAGGCCAGCGATTCGCTCGATGGTGGTCGCGCTGGGACTCGCGGTGCTTTGCTTGATTGCGAATAATTTTTTCTCGTCTCCCATGGCTTGGTTTTTCGTTATGGGAAGCGTGTTTTTTGTCCTCTATTTTGTTCTCATGAGCGCTTGGGGTCGCGCAGCGTTCTTGAGTTCGCCCCAGAAGCCGGGCGTGCTCATGCTGACTCAGTATCTGGGTCTTGGCGGGCTAGAGCGCATGATCCTCAATCTGTCGACCAGTCTCCAGGCGCAGGGGCAGTGGCAGCCCCAAGTTTTTGTTTTTGAGCATGCGCAGTATGCAGAGCCAGCGAGCCATCTGGGCGCCGCATTTGAGGCTGTTGGGATCCCGGTAACCTATTTTACCAAATCGCCTGGGTTTTCGTTCAAGACAGTTGTCAAAGTGACTAGCCAGGTGTTGAGCCAGGAGATCTCTGTGATTCACACGCATGATCTAGGTGCGTTGATCTATGGGGCGTTTGCAAAGGTCGGATGCATGGGTCGCGTAAGGCTCGTGCATACACAGCACTCTTTTGTGCATCTCTCGCGAAACCCTCGCTACCAGATGTATGAGAAGTTCTTCACTCGCTTTGCGGATCAAGTGGCCGTGGTCTCGCCCGACACCCAAGAAACCTATCGAGCGCTTGGGATTTCAGATGGGGTGATTCACTTTATTCCCAACGGAGTGCGTTTTGCGGAGCCGGGCTCGCAGATCAGCAAACTCTACGTCGCAAAAGCGCAAGCTCGCGATGCAGCGATTGCCAGCCTGCCGGAGACGGTTTCCGCGCGCGCGATTCTTCAGTCTCAGAAGCAGGCGCATTGGATTCTGTACATGGCGCGCCTTCATGGTCGCAAAGGGCAGGACCAGGCGATGAAACTTTGGTCGGTCTTGAATCCTGGGGTCCGTCAAAAGTCCGTGCTTCTGTTTGTCGGTCTTGAAACCGAAGCAGGGCAAAAGCAGCGGCTAACCCAACTGATGCAAGCTGCCCCCGATCCGGATCGCGTGCACTATTTGGGGCCATCGCTCAGTCCAGAACTTTGGCTTCGTGCGGCTGATCTATTCTTGTCGTCTTCGGAGTTCGAAGGGATGCCGCTTGCGTCGATCGAGGCCTCGGGATCTGGCTTGCCTCTTATACTTTCGGATATCCCAGGGCATCGAATGCTAGCGAACTCAAGCTCGCTCTATTCGCTTGAGTCGCCTGAGCAAGGTGCCCGTAGCGTCGAGCAAGTCATCGCCGAGATCGAGAAGGGTCCGGACGCTTTCTTTGAGGCAAAGTGGCGTGATGCGTCGGTCCTGCGAGATCAATACTCAGTCGAGGGCATGGCTCGCGCCTATGCAAATCTCTATAGGTTCAGCACGGGTTCTAACCATCAAAGCTAGCGCGGCTTATCAATCTCGTTTACACTTTTTGTATGTATCAAGCCACCTGGGCAGGGGATCGTTCTGGCAAGCTGTGGCCAATTATTCATTCTGAATTGGCTAGAAAGGCTCAGAAGACGTCCAAAGTGATTCGACCATCGGACTCGCTGGCTAAAGAAATTTGCTCTCATCTTCTCCAAAATTATCTTTCGATCAAGGGACTTGTGCTACTTCGGTTCATGCTGATTGTTCTAAGTATGGCCTTCTTTTCGGCTTGCAGTTCGTCGCCCGTGAAGTCTGGCAAAGAAGGTGCAGCCGACGCAACTGGCGTGGCACCTCAGATCTCGCAGGCTCGGGGACGAGGCGTCAACGAAGTGGCGCCTGGTTTTGAGATCGCCATCTCGAGCGTCGAGGACCAAAATCTCAATGGCAAGTACAGGATCGACTTCGCCGGCAACCTCAAGCTTCCCTACAATACGACAGTTCAGACCGAAGGACTCACTCGTGATGATCTTCGGGCTCGCATCAACGATGCTTATGCAAAGTTTTTTAAGACCCCGCCCAAGCTCGGCGTTACGGTCGTAGAAGAAAAGTACTGGATCGATGTCCGGGGCCTTGTTGAGAAGCCTGCTCGCTTTCTCGTGCAGCAGAACACCAGTATGGACGAAGCGCTTTCGATGGCAGGGGGCCTTTCTAAATCGGCGTCGGTTCGGTACGTCAGGCTTCAGCAAGGCAAAGAGTCCGTGACGCTCAAGCTTGCGGATTATTACTCAGGCTCAGGTCAGGACAAGTTGCCGTCCTGGCGCGGTGGGGACATCCTTTTTTTTCAAAGCGATCGCGACTATTCCGAAGCTCCGTCCGATGTCGAGAAAGCTTACATCCAGATGATGGGTGAGGTTCGCGTTCCGGGCGAGTACAGATTTGCGCGAAAATCTGATTTCTACGATTATCTCGTGCGAGCGGGAGGCCCGACCGGGCAAGCGAATCTAGGAAACGTCGAGTTGATTCGCAACACTCCCGAAGGCCGAGTCTCGAGTGTTTTGGATCTAGCAAATCAGAAGGAGATTTCTTCGCTTCAGTCGGGAGATCTGCTGATTGTTCACCCGGAGCGGCCGACAGCGGTTGAGCGAGGTGTTTCGTTGTTTGGCGGAATCGTGGGTGTGATCAATACCGTGCTCCTGGTGATCTTGCTTCTATGAGGCATAAGTCGGACGTCACTCCATCTCCGGATAGCCTGCCATCGCAGAATTCGCATGCCCCAGGGAGCGGGCCGTTTTTTGATTATATTCGCTACAGCGAGTTTAAGCGATTGCTCGGCGGACTGATCGCGATCGTCGATCGGGATCAACTCAAGGTGGTCACGGTCCTGAGCGAGTTTCCGCAAGAGGGCAAGACGTTCTTTGTCGCGGCTACGGCGTTGGGTTATGCAGCTCTTTTGGGTAAGAGGGTCCTGGTGGTCAACACCTCATTGGTTACTAAAGAGGGTTCGCTTTCGCTCAAGCGGATCTACCATGAGCAGTTTCAAAACGTTCCCTTGTTGGATGGTCGCACCAGTGCGGCAAGAATGATCGATTTCATCTCGCCGCTTGCCAATGATGGACCCGAGCCCGCGATTACGGACTTTCAGATCGGAAGCTCGCTCAACATGATCAAAGCGAATTACGATCTCATTCTCATCGATACTTGTGCGCTTTCTCTCAGCAACAAGAAGAACATCGATCCCGTGGTCATCGCCCGCAACTCGGATGCTTCAGTTCTCGTGACTTCGGAGCGATCGCTCAATCGCGAGTCGATTCAATCGATCAAGGCGCAGCTGTCGCAGTGGAAGATCCGGCTCGCTGGCTCTGTCCACAATTCGGTGGGCAAATGAACGAAGAGATTGTCAGTCTTCAGGAGCTCCTGGCGATTGCGAAGAAGCATTGGGCTAAGGCTGTTGTGTGCGTCTGCGTTTGTGCGGCATTGGGCGTGGGCGTCTCCCAAGTCTTGCCCAAGAAATTTAAGTCGACAGCGCTTCTCAATGTGCAAGCCACATACTTTGATGTCCCGCTCCTGGGCGAGTCCATCGTCGGGAGCAAAGAGGGCACGGAAATGCAGTCGCAGAAGCTTGCTCTTTTTAGGTTGGCTCTGACAGATGAGTTCTGGGAGCAGGAGGGTGAGAAGTTTGGTGTCTTCAAGTTTCCAAAAGGCACCTCAGAGCACATGATCGAACGCGACGCCCTCAAGAAGGGTGTCGACTATTTTCCAGCCAGCTCCACTACCTTTCAGATCTCCGCCACGGGCAATACGGCTGATATGGCGATGCTGCTTGCGATGGATGTCTTGGATCAAGTGGTCACGACCTTTTTTAATGAAAGACGCAAGAGTTTGATGGCGTACCGGGATTCTCTACGCAAGCAAGTGGAGACCCTTGGCGTCTCGATCAGCGCTCAGGCGGCTCCAGGGGCGAGCGCTGGATCGCAAGTGCTCAAAGAAGAGCTTCGAGCTCTCCTGTCCAAACTCTCGGCCCTTGAGGCCCAGTTCTCGTCCTCGCATCCCACTGTGGCGGCGATGAAGCAAAAGGAAGCCGCGCTTCGCCAGATGATCGCCAAGGCTGGAAACGAGGCTTCAGGGCAGGATGCAGGGCTGCTTGCGGCGGCTCCGCACTTGAAGAAATCTGAAGCGGGCGAAGAACTGCTCAAGAAGATTCGCTACCTTGACATCACCTTGAGTCTCGAAGGAGATAAGAACGATTTGCCTTATCTGGAGATCATCGAGCGCCCCATACGGCCGATGGCTCGGTTCTTTCCTAAAACCATCAATTTTATGGTGGGAGGGCTTCTGATGGGGTTTGTGCTCTCTGGGATGATCATCGGATTCTTCGAGTTCAAGAGAGCCTCTGCGATGACTCCGCAGATGGCGGCTCAGCTCTTAGAGACTACCTTTTTGGGTGGCTTGCCCACGATGCTCTCAGTGAATAGGCCTGCCCCTTCTATGGATCGGTCGGCCGATTTAGATGAGGCTTCCGAAGAGTCAGAAGAAGAATCAGACGATGACTTAAGCGACGTTGATCAAGGTGCAAACGATAAGGCCGGGACGGCCCAGAGCTGAAGAGGCGGCCCCCGAGTGGAGACCCAAGCCGAGCAGGCAGCCAAAGAGGCGTTGATTCAAGTTAGGTCGATTGAGTTTTTTCCTTTGATTCAAGCTACTTTCTTAGTGATTGCTTTGCTTTTGTTGAAGCGGTTCTATGATCAGTATGGATCGCGCAAGGCGCAGGCTCCGCTTTCGCCTAAGGTCTTTAGCTTCATTGCCTTCGTGATCATGGGTATGAGCGGGTTTTTCTCGATGTACTGGGGCTTGAGCAACGCAGTCTTTGCTTTCTCGTTCTCCGCTTGTTTGGTCGCTTCGCTCGTTGAGCCCGTCATCGGTCTAAGCCTCTTGATCGCATGCAGCTTGCTCAGGCCTTGGGAGGCGACAAAAATTGCGGAGATGGCAATCATCCCCAAGTCATTGGGCTTGATCGTGATCGGTTCGTGGTTGTTTCACGGAGTCCGCAGGAGACGGCTAGGATTTCTTTTTAATTGGCCGATCCGGTTCTTTTTCTTTTTTGCGCTATGGGTGCTCTTGTCCGCGCTGACATCGCTGCCGTTTGAGCAAGGCCTCTCCGAATTCATGAACACCATGATGATCGCGGCGATTCTGTTTTTGCTCATGTCCAATGTTCCAGAAACGCGGGAGGATCTGGCGCTCTTGCAGCGAGTTTGGGTGCTCTCCATTGCTGGAGTGATTGTGCATGCGTTCATGATGACGGTTACGCAGATTGGATTTGACGCTTCAAAGCATCGCATGGAAGGAGTGGGGCTGACGGGCAACTCCAATGACCTCGCTGCGCTTGTGGTTCAGGTGTTGCCGTTTGCAGTGGTGCCCGCGCTCAGGCGCTCGCGGGGGGAGGAGAGAGATCGTTTATCGTTGATCGTCGCACTGGGCGCTGTTCCTGTTTTTTTGGCTGGCCTTTGGTTGGCTCAGTCCAGGGGAGCTGTGCTCGCCGCAGGGCTTTCGCTTCTCGTGGTCTGGGTTTTTCGGGCGAAAAATCCAAAGAAAGTGATGGCGCTTGCAACCATGGTGTCTCCTTTGTTCTTGGTGGTTTTGTCAATTCTGAGTGCGACGCGCGACGCGAGTGACATCGAGGGCTCTACTGCTTCTCGATTTAGTTTTTTGATCGCTGGGGCTCGCATGGCGATTCATCATCCGATCATGGGTGTGGGCTTTTCTAACTTTCCTAAACTCTTTGAGCAGTTCGCGGGTGGGTCGCTGACTTATGAGTGGGGTCAGCGTACAGCGCACTCGACTTGGGTTCTGGCGATGGCTGAGACAGGGTTTACGGGATTGATGCTGATCTTGGCTGTGTTTCTAAGTACTCTCAAGAGAGCGTGGAGGATGCGCAGAGCTCATCCTGAGATCATTGCTGCGCTCCTGGGGTACTCAGTGGCGATGAGTTTCTTGTCTCATACTTATACTTTCTTTCCATATCTGCTTTTTGCGCTCGTTTTGAGTGCTTCAAAAATCTACGGCACCATGAACGGTACTGCTGACTCGATATCGTCTGGTGCGTCCCCTTTGGGTGAAGCTAAGGCATCGAGCGATAGATCCTTGAGGAATCAATGAAGCTTTTCTCTTTAATGTGGGTCGCATGCGGAGTGGGCTTATTGGGCATGAGTTCGGCGCTGGGTGCGGACACGCCGATGATTGAGGCGTCAGCCGGGGGCGAGAAGCCCGTGGGCTCTGTCGTTCCAAAGCTTGCGCGCGAGCTTGGATTGAAAGGCTCGCGCGGAGAGACCATCAATTTTGTTCTCAAAGTCAGCGCCCTTAAAGGCTGCCAGCCTTGGGGCGTCTCCGGCAAGGAGGCTGTAGTTCGTCTATTTGCGATGCCGACAATTGACGTCGTTCAGCCCTCCTACCCCAAAGCTCCTCTAGGCAAGCTCTATGATCCGCTGCCTCCGCTTCAGAGCCAGATCTGCGAAGATGGCTGGATTTGGGGCGAGCTCGAAATTTTGAAGAATGCAAAGCCGGGCAAGCATGAGATAGCTTTGAGGGTAGGGACGACAAAATTTTTGATTCAACTGAACATCTGGAAGATGACTATGCCTGAAGTCCCTTCACTTCCGGCGTACTCTGAGATCTCGAGTTGGAACCTTTTGCTCGCGCACTATGGTGCTTGGCATGAGGGAGAAGATGTCTTGCGCGACAAGTATGTCGCCGAAATGCGACGTCATCGATTCACGACCACCAAGTCGTTTATTGCTAAGCCGCCATTTCGCTCAAAATCGGATCGTCCGACGCTGGATCTCGAGAACGCTCCAAGTCCCTCTCAGTCGTTCAAGCAAACACAGCTAAAAAATCTGCCTAAAGGTCTCTACTTCGATTTTCCTACAATCCCAGGAGCGGATATCGACAATCCGGATACGGTCACCTACTTCAAAGCCGTTCAAAACGCCCTTGTCTCCCTTAAGCGCCAGAAAAAGGCGTTCGTTTATCTCTGGGACGAACCCAAGCCTGAAGAAATGGCGAGCGTTCTGAAGTTAGCCAAGGTTGCGAAGACCTACGCGCCCGATCTTAAGATTATGGTGACAACGGTTCCGCGTGTGGAGCTGGATCCCTACGTGGATATCTACGTGCCGGTGATGGATCACTTCGATGCTCGTGGGTTCCCGGATGCCGCCCGATACAAAACGCTGCAAAAGCAGGGAAAGGAATTCTGGCTCTACGTCAGCTGCATGAGCCATGGTTGTGATGCGCTTTACGATTCGCGCCGCCCGGATTTTATGATCGAGCGCCCCTCTTCCTGGGTGCGTTCGATCGGTTGGGTCTCCAAGCGTGTGGGAGCCGATGCGTTTCTCTACTACTCGATGAATTTTGCCTATGGGGCGGCCCCCGGGCGGGATCCATGGAAGAGTCTTTGGGATTTCTCAGGCAACGGCGACGGTACGCTCTTTTACCCCGCCAGGCCGGGAGAAAGAGGTGCGACCGAACATGGTCCCGTCGCAAGTATCCGGCTTAAACTCTGGAGAGAATCCTCATTTGATGCGGAGTACATTCAATGGATGGAGAAGCTCACGTCAAAGCCTGCCTGGTGGGAGTCAGAGTTCAAAGCGCTCACAAAGAGCACTCAGGAGTGGGAGCGTGATTACTCTAAGTATCAAGCGCTTCGAGATAAGGCCGGGGACTACTTGGATTCTCTGCATTCCTGGTAGAGCTTGCTGGGCTGTAGCAGGTGGAGTGTGCTAACACTCAGGCTATGCAGATCGGTATCCTGACTGGCGGTGGTGATGCTCCTGGGCTCAACGGTATTCTTGAAGCGTCTTGTAGAACGCTACTTGAAGCGGGGCATGAACTCTTAGGCATTCAAGACGGTTTTGAAGGTATCTTTGAGAATCGCACTCAGCCGATTCAGCTCAAGGATGTTGAAGGCATTCATAGCCAAGCTGGGACGCTGCTGGGTACTTCTAATCGATCTGGCACAAAAGGCCGAGAAGAGGAGTTTTTGAGTAAGTACAAAGCGCTCGGAGTCTCCGGCCTAATCGTGGCAGGAGGGGACGGCACCTTTTCGGCTCTTAGATCATTTGGGGGCGCGATTCCTATGATCGGAGTGCCTAAGACGATCGATAACGATCTCTCTGGCACGGAGGTGACTTTTGGTTTTGATACCGCCTGTAGCGTCGTCGCGGAATCGGTGGATCGTCTCCGTGCCACGGCTCACGCCCACCGCCGTGTTCTGGTGGTCGAAGCCATGGGGCGCACAGCAGGTTGGATCGCGCTAGGTGGGGGAGTAGCCTCTTACGCGGATGTCATCCTAATCCCAGAACGCCCGTTTTCTAGGACTGAGTTGTTGACCTTTATTCGCCGCAAGCAGGGCAAGCAGCGTGGCTTGATGGTCGTTATTTCGGAAGGCGCGCGAGCGAGCGGTGAGGACGCCTCGATCGCGTTTTCAGTCGCAGGAAGTCCGCAGGCGGAGCGTTTCGGCGGCGCAGCTTATCTACTCTCGCGATGGATCGAGAAGCAGACTGATTGGGAGTCGCGACACGTGGTCTTGGGTCATTTGCAGCGTAGCGCTTATCCCACCACGACAGATCGCTTTATGACCGCTTCGATGGGCGTCGAGGTAGCGCGCATGGTGCTCGAAGGAAGTTGGGATCAGGCCGTGGTTTATCGCGAAGGCCGAATCGTGCGCGCCCCGATCACGGACCTCATGGGTGCGCCACGGTTGGTTGAACCGGGTCATCGGTGGGTGCAGTTGGCGCTGGCGTTAGGTGGGTTTATCTGACTCAAACTGGCCCCTCAGTCTGTTGATGTTGATCGAGTCAATAGGATGATCACCCCTGGAAGGGGATTTTTGGGAGTACTGAGCGTCGGGATTTCAGACTTGAAAAGAGTTCTTGGGACAGAGGTTTAGG
>JACCDG010569664.1_pt1 | contig 14555 bp, 12 predicted proteins | sample 7442471 | NCBI WGS metagenome assembly JACCDG01 (sample SAMN15323444, study PRJNA562643) | freshwater metagenome | isolation source: river surface water | place: USA:Blue River Watershed | collected 2017-08-17
CCAGCCTTTTGGCGCAGAGGTTTCTAAAGGGGAGATCCGAAGTATCTATTTCAGGGGAAAAGAACTTGGAAGTATTTTAAAAGTCCCCCCAAAGGGTCAATTTTTGGCCAATATCGCCCAAGGCGCCACCTTCTCTTTAATTGAACTTTCTCCCACCCAACAAAATGAATGCCAAAAAATCTGCGAGGAGTTAGCTCCCATCGGAATTGATTTTATTGCCTTTGATATTTTAGGGGATGCTATTCAAGAAGTTAATCTGACTTGCCCTGGCCTTCTAGTCGAAGTATCTGAGGCCAAGGGAGAAAACCTTGCTAAATCAATAATCCAGTCACTTTCCTAGTGTGGAATATCCAAAGTGTAGTCAGTAGCAAACTGCACTTCTAATTCGAAGCAATCGGAGCTGTTTAAGTCGATGTATGGACAAAAAGGATATATTCCCTCATATTTAGTTCCTTCGTAAATTTTACAAGAATAATTAGTTTTAAAGTTGATAATGTCTAAAACTATAGGACCATCGGTGACCGGAATTTTAATGCCGGGAACCTCCACAACATTTGAGCACTTTCCAACCTCAATATCCTTAATAAAATAAGAAGCGGTGTAAACATTACTATCTGGTCTTCTTAAACCGACTGTCACTGCTATTTTTGAAAAGGGTAAACCTTCATATCCACATTTAATACCCTTGTAATCCTTGGTTCCGATACGAGGGGATTCTTTTGCGACAATTCGAAAGTGAAACCTTGAATCCGTAGTAAAGATGCCTTGATCGACAGGTAAAACTCCCACAGAAGATGACCAAACAGGGCAAATTGAAAGATTATTATTGCATGTTGGAGGAGGATAACCTGCACCATGTCCTATAGCGGGAATTTGGTAATATGGTAGAGATCCTCCTCCAGAATCACTAATACCCTGATCATTACAACTAGAGGTATAATCTGGGCTACTTGTTCCTGGTAAATTATTATATGGAGGATTTGATGGTGTCGGTTGTGTCCCTGTCCCTGTCTGTTTCCAACGCCAGCAAGCATTGTTATCCCATTCCCATCTCCCTGCTCCAGTTTCCGTTGGTGCTGGGGGGAGCGAGGTTGATTTCCCTGATCCATTCCAAGCCCAACAACCATAACCGGGTCCTTTTGAGCTTAGTGTCCATGATCCACTACCGGAAGGTCCAGTAGGTCGCACACTGGATTTCTTTTTACAAGAAACCACGGAAAAAATCAGAATAAGCAAAATTGTTAAAATTTTTAGATTTCTTTGGTTCATTTTCGCCACCAAGGTTTATTGATGAATTATCGTCTAAAAGGTGGAAAAAATTAGATGTTTTTAATTTAGTGGAAAAGAAGGGTTGGAGGAAATGGCGTTTTATTGAGTAAATCAGTTGCCTACTTGCAGGCGATAATGAACTGCAAAAGTTCCATCTCGGTTAAGAAGTCCTTTTGGGGGATTAGGGATTGAACGGATATCCATCAAGGTATTTTCAAACAATTGTTGGAGGTTTTCATTTTTGGAGAGTTGGAAAAATTGAGTATCTACGGCCCGGCCTTCTTGGTTAAAAACTATTCTCCCCGAAAGATTATGTGAACCCGGTATTTTCATAAAATCTAAATACGGTTTTCCTCGTACAATCCTATTAAAAGAGCCAATAAGTGAAGTGATGTAGATTTCATAAGTCCGTTTGGAAAAACCATAATAAATTTTTTCCGTGCTATTTAATTCAGTTTCTGAAACCCCTTCAGGTGGTTCAAATCCTATATTTAGAGTTGAATCGGGCATTCCTGGCTGGGCCAGGGAAGGGAATAAATCTTTGGTGACCTTTTGAGAAGGGTATTGAATTCGTGGTTTTGTAATCTCATTTGAGATCGAAAAGTTCTGGGAATCCTGAACTTTTTGTGTCCCACTATTTTTTGAGATTGAGTTACCGCCACCTGAAATCCTATTTATAACGGGTGCGCTAAATTCTTTTCGTCCACCTTTCACACCAACTGTTCTGAATGCCTTGAATTCAGAAGGGGAAAGGGTGGTAATTTCCACAGGTCTTCCTACTTCATTATTACCATGGGGCATTTGCTGAGGTTTCGGAAAAATTAAAAGGAATAAAATATGTAAGGCCATTGCCCATAAAAGGGGCCAAGCAAGGGGACTTCTAAGGGGCAAATTAAACATAAAGGAATCTTATAGCAGAATAGACCAATTTTGGTAATGAATCCGAGGAAGGTATAGGCATTTTTGGCCCTTAATTGACCGGGTTAACGCGGTCTGTAAAATGTAGATGCGACCTTATTAGATTTAATTAGGGATAAAAATGATATTAGGTGGTCTCAGAAATTATCCAAAAATCAGGAAAATTCCAGTATTTTTATTCTTATCTGCAGCCTTTTACCTATGTCTGGATTTCTATTCTTCTTTAAATGTACTTAAGGGATTTCAGGCGGTGAACAATGGTCTTCAAACTTGTTTTTCAAGGGCCAATCAAAGCTTCATTTCCAACATTTTCAATCCAACCAAAAATTCTACACATTTAAAACCAGAATTTCTTTCTCGTACTGAAGAATGTTTCGGGGATGTATTAAAAAGGGCCGAGCCACTTTTTGCCCGATTAAATAAGGAAATAGATCCCAAAATTAATGCCTTAGTTTCGGAGATTTACTGGCTTCACAAGGAGATTAAGGAAAAGTCTGAAGCCAACAAAATTAAAAAAAGATTTAAGAAAATAGAAGGTATCAATGTTTCTTCACTGCAAGAATTAGAAAAATTAGATACTAAGGGAATGCAAATAATCGAAAAGAAAAAAATGTGGTTTTTTCTAAGTTATTTAGGATTATTACTTAGTATTTTTATCGACATTTTTGCAGCAGGAATTGGTCAATCCGAAGTGGAGATCAAGGAAGAAAAGGAAACTGCAAAAACAGAAACTATTTCATCTATCCTTAGCTACCCGGTTATTCCAGTCGTTCCAAGGCCAAATTTTGTTAATAATTTTCAAAGTTTTAATACCATCATAAATTTGCCTGCAAGTGTAAAAACAGAAGGTGAAGAGAGAGATTTAGGAGAAAGGGCCGTTTTAGAGGATGTTTTGGCAAAAATAATAGATATTCTTTCAGTACCTCTATTTACCAAAGGGATTAAATTAGAATTGGAAATCAATGAAGATGTAAATGTATTTATATCCCCTGAAGTGTTAGAGCAATCGCTATTTTCTTTTTTAAATTTTTCTATAAATAATTTTCCGGAGAGTAACCTCGATAGGAAGATAACTTTAAGGACAAAATTACTTGGTGAAACGGCAATTTTTGAAATAAGGAATAATGGTGTTTTGTTTGGGGAATCATTCTTAAAAGATTCAAACGGACTTTATTTGACTTCAGAATTTAGTAAAAGATCACTTGATTTAAAAATTGGTACTGAGTTAATCAGGGAATTTGCAGGTAATGTATATTTCGAGAATAATTCTGGGGAGCCACTTATTAGAGTTCAGTTGAAATCAGGTAAAGTTAAAAATTCTCGAGTGCGCAAAAATATTGGGAAAAGCAATAATTTAACTATTTCAGTTTAAAAATATCTTTTTTTTAATTTTTTCAAATCTTGGTCCATAAATAAAATATCAGAAAGCTGATAAAACTCTTGCTCATTGAGTGGTTTTAAGAAAATTACATTTTTAACATATAATTTATTCTTTTTATCAATTAAATCTATCTTTTGGTGAAAAATTTCAGCAAAAAAGTATCCGATAATTCTCGCTGTAAAATATAATTCCATTAGGTTCTTAATCTCAGGTAGATCTTTTTCAAGATTTTTGGAATCTAATCTGTCGAGTAGCTTTTTCGCATTTATAAAAATCTTTTTCTCTGAAATGGGAAGAGAGGGTGAGTCACATTTTTTAACAATATCCAGATAAAGGTCACATTTTTTATAGGGATTAAAAATTTTTACAGAAAAATAACTTGCAAAAAAATCTCCAAAAAAATAGAGGAAAAAATTAATTTTTCCTTCGTGAGGAAAAAAGTTTTTAAGGGAAATAGATCGCAAATGGACACCAGCGATACCTGCTATTTTATTGCTGTGGAAGTTAGGGCAATAATAGTCAAAGGAAAATGGTAGTTTAAAGAAAATACCGTGAGTAATAAGGTCTTTGTAGAATGAATCCAAGGAATATTGGTCAAGAGATTTAACTTTTTTTAAAACGGTGTTTAAATTTTGGGAGTTATGAATATTGAAATTTTCAAGACTACCGTTATCTAATTCTAATTCCAAGGTTTGATTTGTTAATTGGGCAAAGAAAATTAATTTTTCACCAACTTCCGATGATAAAGATTCCACACCTTTTTCAAGGATATATTCATGTAAATCATATTCAGGATCATTTACAATGTTTTCCCACCAGCAAATCATACTTTCGTATTTAATCCAAGGAGGGGATACTTGTAGAGAATATTCATTTTCACTGAATTTGATGATGGAGAGTTCGGTATTCTTTATCTTCCAAAAAACATCATCGAGGTTTTGGTGGATGATTAATTGTTTCAAACTTTTTTTTGTTAGAGATGAGACTATTTGTGGAATCTTGTTTGGAATAATATGGAGTTCCCCAAATAGGATTAAAATTTTATGATTTTCATTTTTTTTCTTGAAGTTGGTGATTATTTTTGCAGCTTCCTCATCTCTTTTTGTAAGAGATCCTCGAGAGTTTAGCGCCAGAATCGGGATCTTGTGTTTTTTAGAGAATTCAAAAAATGTCTTATAATGTTTCCAGGGAAATCTCCAGGAGTTTTCATAATTTATGGATTCTAGAAATTCTAATTCGGTAATGTGGTTGTCTAAATAATATTCAATTTTAGATTGTTGGGAGGTAAAGATAAATTCAAGACCAAATGCTATTTTTTCTTTAGTATCAATTAGAAAACGAAAGATTCTTTCTAGATTTTTGGTGTTTTGATCCAGAGTATGAATATCTCCAAGGTAAATAACATCTGCATTGGTTATTGCTGAAAAAAGTTCTTCCGAGGTTGAAAATTGAAAGTCTCTTTTGGCGTATTTATTCTGTGCCTTACGGTAAGATTTGAGTTCATCAGAGATAGCTCCTTCATAGGATAAGGCCCTTTTTTTTAAATTCTTGTAGAGAGTTTTCTGAATATTGGTAATTTCAATCTTTGAAAACTTCATTTTATTATAATAACAATTAAATTAGGGAGCTGTTAATGGGTGATTCCCTTATTAATGGATGAAATTTTTTGCATAAAAATATATGAAATAATTTCCTTGGCCTCATTTAAGAGTTGATTAAGGGAAGTGTTAATTTTTTCAAAATTAGAAAGCGATATTTTAAGGTCTTTTATTTTAGGGACATTTAGGCAAGAAATAACTGTAGAGATTGGTAAACCAACAGCTGAGTTTAAAATAAATTGAATAAAATTTAGAATTTCTTGATCTGAGTGGATTTCAAGTATAGGGCCCTTATTCGAGCATAATTCTATAAAACAACTTGAGTCATTTTGTTTTAGGGAGGTATGGGAAAGGCGCACGGCTAGGTCTTCTCGCGTAGTTACTAGAATCTCTAAATGGATCTCATTATTAGAGGGATAAAGAGGGTAAACTTTAAGGTTAGAAAGAGATTCTTTAATTATAGGATTTGTGTATTTGAAATTTTGGGTAGCAGTGCTTTGGCCAAATATCCAGCTTAAGGCCATTTCTAGATTAAGTTTAAAATTGGTTAGTCCCTCTAAAGTTCGAAGAGGTGAAATATTTAATAAATCATCCAAGGATGTTTTAAAGTTTTCAAAACTTTTTAGCAGTTGCTCTGGATGAGTGTTTATTAACGTTGTACTTGGGTATTCCAGAAATTGGCAATCCTTTCTTAAGTCTAAGTTTAGATTGTTTTCCGGAAGGAAAAAATTTGGAATTAGAATTGACTTAATTTTGGACTTTAATTTGGTCGAGGTTGAGAGATATATCTGGATAATTTGGAGCCCTAGATCTGTTTGAAAGTATTCCCTAAAAAGATTTATAGATAAATTGTGTTTTTTGGGAATTAATCCAAAATATTGAAAGCAAGCGTAACCATTTTCCTCTACTTTAGCTATATAGGAGGAAGATGGAATTATTTCAATTCTAATATTATTTAGGTCTGTTAGGTTCGCTACGAGGATAAAAGGAAACTTTTCTTCTTTCCTAACTTTTTTTCCTAAGAGCTCCAATGTTAAGTCATTTTTTGTTTCATCTGAATCTTCTTGAGGATCGATGGATTCAATCTTGAAGAAGTTTTCAAATGTCATACAATATTTTGTGAGATTTTTGAAAAAGTTTGGATGTGCTAATTTCGAAGTGTCATTGGAGCTGGAATGGAGGAGAACCCCATCGAGGACTGCATCTTGAAGGAATTCAAAGCTTAATTCTTGGGAAAGTTCTCGATGGTAAATAGAGTTTGAAAAGGGACTTTTGTTTTTAAGGAAAAAATCGAATTCCTTATTGAGTTGATGAAAATTGTAAAATGATGAGAGGTTTCCATTCCATCGGAAAGATAAACAGGATTCTTTTTGTTCGATGGTTTGTCCTGAAATGGCTTCCTTATTGTTCCTTTTTCTAAGGACATATAAGAATGAGGTGATCTCACCTTTTCCCTTTAGTCTTTCTAGGTTAAAATAGGCTTCCAGTTTAAAGGACTGAAGTAAGTCTTGAACTCTTTCAGTATGACTTGATACAAATAAATTCTGGTTTGAAAATACAAAAAGAAATCCATTCTTATTTAAGCAGGGAATCTGTAAATTAATTAGATTAATTAAAGAATGATGTGGATTCTTCTTTGGAATTTTGGAAAAATTAATAACAATCCGGTCATAATGGATTTCATTCTTCGAATTTTTGTTTGAAAATAAATTCATTTGACCAAAAATTCCATCGGCAGTTTTTGAATGCTTCTGTTTAAAAGTTTGGCTGATTAGGTCCGCTGGTTCCTTTCCCAATCGATTAGAGAGGTTGGAAAGGAAAGTTAGAAATTGTAGCTCCTGGCATATCTTTAAAAAATTCCCTTCCTCAGGTGCTTCACCGATAAAATCAGGAATAATGATGGTTGAACCTGCTGCTTCCTTGCTTCCTTGTCCCAACCAAAAAGAATTGGTTAATGAACAGAGAAAATCTCCGTTAAACTTAGTATTTAGAAATTTTTCAGGTGCCTGGTTTATATTTCCGGTGATCCATTGGGGAAAATTTATTAATAAATGGTTTAGGAATTCGCCAAAATTTTTATGAGATAAGGTATGGGAAAATTCAGGAATATTTTCCATACCGGGAAGATTTGAAAATATTTTTAGAAATTCTATTGTTGATATATTTTCCAAATCTTTGGCGATTTTCGCTACGGTCTCCCTGCTTCCCGAATCGGGTCTAAACCAGCTGTAACTATTTGCCTGAAGGGATTCGCAAGTTAATTCTCTAGGACCACCTTGCTGGAATATTTTTGTAAAGAAACTGGAAGGGTTTAAAAGATTATTCTCAGTAGGTTTGATAAACAAAGCCTTACAAAGAGAGGTTAAAAACTGAATTCGATAAAGGTAGTTTATTACCGCTCGATAACAATATATATTTTTAAAATTCTTGACCTCATCTTTTTGCTTTTCGGGTTCTAAGAATAGGTCAGGCCAAAAATCGATCGCGGAATTATATTCAAGATCTAATTCTTCCCTACATTTGATGTATGCAGAAAATTCATTAAAAACTAAATTTTTAAAGTTATTATTGGAATCTTTAAAAGTCGAAAAAAGTTCTAATGAATATTTCCAAAGAATTTCAGAAGTGGTTTTTATGGAGTAAGCAGTTTTTGAGGTGAGTCCATCACCAGTCCATCCAGGCACTAAGAAGCTAGCGGGTAAAAATTTTGTGGAACCAGAGTCCAAAAAATGGGACTCGCTTTCAAGCTCCAAGGGTCTTGGAGAGAAAACTGGTTCAAGCCAATCATTGGCCTTAAAGGATTGTTCGTTCAACTTATATTCCTAACCGCAAAAAAAATTAAAGTAGATTATAAAAATTTATACTATGATCGAGGCATAAATGTCTTGAAAAAATTACTTCACAATTTATTACAAACAAAGGCATAAGTTGACCAAATAAGGCGGAAAATTCGGAGAGATTAAATGAGCATCAAAATTTTGGGTGGCATTGCTAAGGGCACCATTTTATATCTTCCAGATGAAAAATTAACACGACCAACATTGGTTCTTCTTAAGAGGAAAATTTTCGATGCTGTACAAGATTTTGAAGGAAAGATTTTTATTGATGCATGTGCAGGTTCCGGTGCAATTGGTCTTGAGGCCTGGTCGAGAGGGGCTAAAAAAGTTTATTTAATTGAACCTGATAAAAAAGTTTTTAATTGCTTGCTGAAAAATGTTGAAAAATTTATAAACCATTTTGCTCAAGAAACTGAGGAAAGAAAATTAGAAAAAAAATTGTCTTCGTTTGAAAAATTTTTACCTATATTTATTAAGGAATATTTGACTTGGGATAACGAGACCAAAGAAAACTGCATCATTTTTTTTGACCCACCCTATGCACTTCATGATTTTTACAAAAATATCATCCTTGAAGAAATGAGGAAAAATAACTGGTTTAAAGGTTCTATTTGGGTCGAGTCCGATGAAAAAAAAGGAATCCCATTTTCTTTTTGGAAAGATAAACCTATTGAAATCACAAGAAGTTATGCGCATGGTTATAGCTATATATTCATGGCTAAATTTTAATTTAAATTATAAAATCATAAGCCAAAAGTGATAAGTGAGGTTTCCCTTGAAATATAAAAAAGCGGTATATGCAGGTACTTTTGACCCTTTCACAAATGGACATAGAGACATTGCCTTAAAGGCAATTGATGTTTTTGATGAATTGACTATTTTGGTTGCAAAATCACCATCAAAAACTCCATTCATATCTGTTGAAAACAGAGTTTTAATGCTAAAGGAGCTCTTTAAGAAGGAAAAAAAAGTCAAAGTTACACAGTGGGACGGCCTAATCGTTGATTTCGCAAAAAAACATAAAATCGGAACCATTGTTAGGGGTTTAAGACCAACAGGTGACTTTGAGAACGAATACCAAATGGCCGTTATGAATAATAAATTGTTACCAGAAATTCATACGGTTTTTTTTATGACAGGAGGAGATGTAAATTATATTTCCTCAAGTCTAGTTAGAGAAATACAAGAACGAGGTGGAGATGTTAGCGATTTTCTACCCCCAGAGGTTTTGAAATATCTTAAAAAAATTAAGAGGTCTAAATGATTATCAGTTCTCGTGTAAAAACAATAACAGAAAGTGTAACTTTAAAATTAAATGCTAGGGCAGTTGAGCTCGCAGAAAGCGGGAAGAAAGTCTACAATCTAACCGCGGGCCAATTACCATTTAAACCTTACTCAGGTTTGGTGGAAGCAATAAAGGAAGAAACAGAGAATCTTAAAAGCTATCAATATTCACCTGTACCAGGATTTCAAGAGGTTAGAAAAAATTTCATTTCTAATGTTGAAAAAACTAGAAAAATTAATTTAAAAGAAGGATTTGATTGTGTTCTTTCAAATGGAGGAAAACAATCCATTTATAATGCTTTAGCTGCCTTGATTAACCCGGGAGACGAGGTCATTTTAATGGCGCCTTACTGGGTTTCTTACCCAGAAATGGTTAAGTTGTTGGATGGCATTCCAATAATCGTAAATTCCACTATTTTTGAAAATTTTGAACCATCTATAGATGATATAAGGAGAGCGATAAGCGAGAGAACGTCAACTATCGTAATAAATAGTCCAAGCAATCCTTCGGGAATTCATTTATCTGAAAAATGGATGAACGATTTCGGGGCTTTAATGCTTGAACATCCAAATATTTCTATTATTAGTGATGAAATTTATTTTGATCTTCATTATTATGATCCCGCTCCAACTTATTTTTATCAAAAATATCCCGAGTTGCTAGATAGAACTATAATCTGTGATGGAATTTCAAAATCATTGGCATCAACAGGCCTAAGAATTGGGTATGTCGTGGCGCCCAAAAAACTATGTGATGCTGTTTCGAAGTTTCAGGGACATACTACTTCAGGACCCAATAGTTTAATTCAAAGGGCATTAATTGGCTTGAATTTTCAGGAAATAGAATCCTATTTGAAGCCCATTAACCACCATCTTAGGGAAAATGCAGAAGTTATTAGAGATATTTTCAGAAAGGCAGAGTTATCTCATCTTTGGTATCAATCGGTTTCAGCATTTTATTTTTTAGTCGATTTCTCTAGATCACCAGTTATGAAAAAATATAAAAAAGGTGAAAATGATGACCAGGACTATGCTGAAGAAATTTGTAATGACCTTCTTAATAATCATGGAGTAGCGACCGTGCCAAGCACCGATTTCGGTTTACCAAATTCTGCTAGAATAAGCCTTGTTTTGGAGAAAGAACCATTTCAAAAAGCCATTTCTGAACTGGTGAAATTTCTTCTAAATTAAATGCAAAATTGAATATTTTTAATTGAGTTTATACTAAGGTTAAGACATTTTTTCGTTTACTAAAAGTTTCAAGAGAGCAAGTCAATGTCATTTTATTTTAGTTTTTATATTTTTTTAAAAATAATTACACCTCTAAGTTTTTTTCTTGCTGATTTTTTAATTTAAAAAGTTATAATTTTTTTAAGGTTTATTTTTTTAATTCTTGATGAAGGAGTCTTAAGATTGAAAAAAACTATTGTGTTAGATACTAATGTGTTGCTCTATGATGCCAATTCCATTTTCAAATTCGGGACCCATGATGTTTTGATTCCCTTGATTGTTATTGAGGAACTCGACAGATTTAAGAAAGATCAAAATGAGAATGGTAGAAATGCCAGAAGATTTTCAAGAATTGTCGATAAACTAAGGGATCAGGGCAAGTTAGCTGATGGCGTCAAGCTAGAGAATGGCGGAAGGCTTTTTATTATAGTTGATCACAAGATTGAAGACTTTATTGGGGCCGTAATTAATTTGGGACTAGATGATAACCGAATTTTGGCAAGTGCCTTATCGCTGCAGAAAAAAGGTGAAAATGTTGTTTTGGTTACCAAGGATATAAATCTACGCTTAAAGGCCGATGTTTTAGGGGTTGTTGCGGAAGATTATGGTCAAAAAAATGCATCCTTAGAAGAACTCTATTCCGGGGTGAGAAAAATTCAAATTTCTGCTGCAGAATTAAGAGAATTTGAGAAAGAAAAATTCCTAATCTTAAATGATGACCTTATGGAAGGAATCTTTCCAAACGAATATGTGGTTATGACGGATGTGACCAACGAAAATTACCAGGCCTTGGCCAGATACTCAAAAACTCAGGGCGGGATGGTTCCCTTGATTAAAAAGAGGGAAGGAATTTGGGGAATCTACCCTAAAAATATTGAGCAGAAATTTGCCTTTGATGCCCTTTTAAATCCGGAAATAAAATTGGTTACCCTTGTGGGTAAGGCGGGAACTGGAAAAACAATTCTCGCCCTCGCAGCGGGTTTAGAAATGACAATAGGCCAAGAGGGCTTTTCAAGATTGTTAGTTTCTAGACCGGTACAACCGATGGGAAAGGAGATAGGCTTTTTACCTGGTGATATTGAGGAGAAATTGGCCCCTTGGATGCAGCCGATTTTTGATAATATGGACTTTCTTTTTGGTAAGAAAAAAGGTGAAATGACTTCTTCCTATGAAGACCTTATGAATGCAGGCCTATTACATGTGGAGCCTTTGACTTATATTCGTGGCAGATCCCTTCCTTTTCAGTACTTGATCGTAGATGAGGCTCAAAATCTTTCACCCCATGAAGTTAAAACAATTATTACCAGGGCAGGAGAAGGCACTAAGATAGTTCTAACAGGAGATTGTGAACAAATTGATAGCCCTTACCTAGATTCAGTAAGCAACGGACTAGCCTATTGTGTTGAAAGATTAAAAACTGAGGAGATAATTGCCCATACCACCTTAACGATGGGGGAGAGGTCTCCGCTGTCGGAAATTGCGACAAAATTGCTATGATTGAAAAAAAATATCAAAGAACCGCCTTAAGATCTCCTATGAAATCTAACTTCCTTTTTTGCCAAGGGAGTAATGTAGGAAGATCTAAAACATTAAATATTTCACAAGGTGGGCTATTGATGGAGGAAATTCAAGGCACCAAGGTTGGTGATATTTTTCCAATTATGGTTGAACTTCCAAAAATTCCTATCTTGCCGTTATTAGGAGAAAAAAAAATTCATGAACTGGATCCTCTTAAATTTGAGCGAGAAATAATTCGTGCAAAGATTGAGATTGTACGAATTTATAAGGGCCAAACCTCTTTTAAGGAAGGTGAGATGGGTCAGATGGGAGGAAAATTCTTTGAAACGTCTAAATCCTTCGAACGGGAAATAACCGATTATGTCCTTTCATTCAAAAAAAATGTAGTTTTTATATTAAACGTTATTGCAGATTTAGGGCAGGGCAAAAGGCAAATGCCCCTTTTAAAACATGTTTCCTTCCTACTGGGTTATGAAGTGCAGGATAATATTTCGCTATTAAGACAAAAGGTTCTTCACGATTACCAAAGTTTGGAAAACTTCTAGGATTATTTAAACAAATTTTCTTTTTAAAGAAAGGCAAAAAATTTTTGGAAATTCTCTTTTAAAAAAAGGGTGAAAGTATTTCACCCTTTTAAGTTTTTCTAATTTATTTTTGGTGCTTATGAAACCAATCTTTGGATTTCTCCGGATCAGGTTTCATTGAATCTTCCCCTTTATGCCAGTTAGCTGGGCAAACTTCGCCGTGTTTTGCATTGTATTGGAAAGCTTCAACTAGTCTTAAAACTTCTTCAACATTTCTACCAACAGAATTATTGTTGATTGTTGAGTGTTGAATTATGCCATTGTCATCAATAATAAATAATCCTCTAAGAGCGATAGAGTTATTAAGTAAAACCCCATAGCTTCGTGAGATATTTTTATTTAGGTCTGCAACAAGAGGATAATTAATCTTTCCAATTCCTCCTTCTGTTCTTGGCTGCTTCATCCAAGCTAGGTGAGAGAATTTGGAATCAACAGAAACCCCAATTATTGAACAGTTAAGTTCTTTAAACTTTGCATATTCGTCAGAAAACGCTGTTATTTCTGTTGGGCATACAAAAGTAAAATCTAATGGATAGAAGAATAATACCTTCCATCCTTTAATTTCGCTTAACGTAACAGTTGAAAAGCCGCCGTCTACTACAGCATCTGCTTTAAAATCAGGGGCTTTTTGGGCCACAAGTTGCAATGGGGCTAAATTCTCTTGGTTCATATTTTAATCCTTTAGTTTTAGAAGTTTAAAATTATCAAATAATTTTTTTTGAACTAATCTAATAAAATAGTGGTTTAATTTCAAGTAATCTTTGAGTAAAACTAAGGTAGTCTAATTAACTTAAGATTTGGCTGAATTATTACGAATAACTAGTCTAGATTTAAAGGTTTTGGAGTAAAGCATGAAAGAGTCACCTGTTTCCAACTATATACCAAACCCAATAGTCATTGAGCAAACTGCCAGAGGGGAAAGGCAATATGATATCTACTCAAGATTACTAATTGATCGGATTATTTTTTTGGGTACGGAAGTTAATGATACGGTAGCTAATCTTTTAATTGCCCAAATGCTTTTTCTTGAACAGTCCGATCCTGAGGCGGCGGTTCACTTCTATATTAATAGTCCAGGCGGATCTGTTTACTCAGGTCTTGGTATTTACGATATTATGCAGCATATAAAGTGCCCGGTTTATACGTATTGCGTGGGTTTAGCGGCTTCCATGGGTTCCCTACTTCTTACCGCAGGGGCGAAGGGACACAGGCATTGCTTGCCCCATTCTAGAATAATGATTCATCAACCTTTGGGTGGGGCCAGAGGCCAGGCTTCGGATATTCAAATTCAAGCTGAGGAAATCTTAGATTTAAAAAAACAGCTAACTAACATCTATATAAAACACTCTTCAATTTCCGATATGTCTTTTGAAAAAATGGATAAGGCTATGGATAGGGATAATTATTTAAGTCCTGAAAAGGCGATGGCAATGGGTCTTATCGACAATGTAATTATCCGACCAGACAAAGGAACCACATAGGATATGAAGGACAAAGGTAGGTTTAATACGGCTTCTCTAAATTGTAACTTTTGTGGAAAATCACAGAAGGAAGTAAAAAAGCTTATTGCAGGTCCAGGTTGCTACATTTGTGATGAGTGTATTGATCTGTGTAACAATATTATTTTTGAAGATTCGCTTAAAAATTCCAAGAAGACCTATTCTGATAATGTTCCAAAACCAGATGAAATAAAGAAGCATTTAGACTCGTACGTTATCGGCCAAGAGAGGGCCAAAAAGATTATATCTGTAGCAGTACATAATCATTATAAAAGAGTCTACTACTCAGGTAAGGTGTCTAAAAACGATGAAGTGGAACTGCAAAAATCTAATATCCTTTTAGCAGGGCCAACAGGTTCAGGTAAAACCCTTATTGCACAGTCCTTGGCAAAGTTTTTGAACGTACCCTTTGCTATAGCCGATGCCACCTCCTTAAC
>JACCDG011029784.1_pt1 | contig 14555 bp, 10 predicted proteins | sample 7442471 | NCBI WGS metagenome assembly JACCDG01 (sample SAMN15323444, study PRJNA562643) | freshwater metagenome | isolation source: river surface water | place: USA:Blue River Watershed | collected 2017-08-17
CAGCTCGCCCGCATGGGCTGCGTGGTCTGGCAGATCGACGCGCTGAGCGATTCCGATTCGATCCAGTTCTCGCCCGAGGTCATCCATAAGTTCGCCAAGCAACGCCCGGAGATGAACCGCGCCGAGGGCTGGGGGCTCTACAGCACGCAGGCGGAAGCGAACCTCCAAAGCGTGATGGGCCTGCAGACGCTCAACCTGATCCGCAGCGTCGACTTCGTGCTCGGCCTGCCCGACGTCGACCCTTCCCGCCTCGCCGTCACGGGCTCGAGCGGCGGCGGCACGCAGACGATGCTCCTCGCCGCGGCCGACCCGCGCGTGGCCCTCTCCTACCCTGTCGTCATGGTCAGCACCGCGATGCAGGGCGGCTGCACCTGCGAGAACGCCAGCCTGCTCCGCGTGAACTCGGGGAACGTCGAGATCGCCGCGCTTTTCGCCCCGAAACCCCAGGGCATGAACACCGCCAACGACTGGACGAAGGAACTCGCGACCAAAGGCTTCCCGGACCTCCAGAACCTCTATGGCCTCTACGGCAAGAGGTATTTCGTCACGCTCCAGCGGGGCGAACACTTCCCGCACAACTACAACGCGGTGACACGCTCGGGCTTCTACGCCCTCCTCAACAAGCACTTCAAGCTGGGCTTTGAAACCCCGATCATCGAACGCGACTATCAGCCGCTGCCGAAGGAGAAGCTGACGGTCTGGGACGACGCCCATCCTGCGCCGAAGGCCGCCGACCCGGAGTTCGAACGAGGATTGCTGAAGTGGCTGAAGACCGATGCCCAGCAGCAGCTGCAAGCGCTCGCCCAAACCGACGAGGGTCGCGAGCAGGTCCTGCGTCCGGCGATCGAGACGCTCATCGGCCGGCCCTACGCCCAGGCGGGAGCCATCACCTTCCCCGACGCGAGCACCCAATGGCGTGATTCCCATTTCCGCACCCAAGGCACGCTCGTGAACGCGACCTACGGCGAAGAAGTCGCCATCGATTGGCTCCAGCCGACCAAGCCCACGGGAGAAGTAGTCATCTGGCTGGATGACGCCGGCAAAGGCTCCGCCCGCCTGCCCGACGGCACCATCCGTCCCGAACTCCAGGAACTCATCGACCGCGGCGTAGGCGTGCTCACGGCCGACCTCTTCCTGCAGGCGGACAAGCAACTCAAGCAGACCCGCGTCGTGACCGGACCCCGCGAAGTCCCGGCCTACACCTACGGCTACAACCACGCCTTGTTCGCCCAACGTGTCCACGACGTGATGACCATCACGAGTTACCTGCTCTCGCGGCGCGACGCCTCCCAGCCGCCGGTCAAGAAGGTCTCGCTCGCCGGCTTCGGCCGGATGGGCGTCGTCGCCGCCGCGACCCGCGCCGTGACCGGCGGAGCCATCGTCCAGGCCGCCGTCGATACGGGCGGCTTCCGCTTCGGCCAGCTGCTTGATTACCGCGATCCGATGTTCCTCCCCGGCGGCGCCAAATACCTCGACGTGCCGGGCCTGCTCTGCGTCGCCTCGACGCAGCCGCTGTGGGTGGCCGGCGAGAAAGACCAGACCCTCTTCCGCTCCGCGACCCTGCACGGCGACGGCGCAGACGCCAGGACCGCCGCCGCCGCCTGGATCAGCCGATGATCCACCGACGAACCCTCCTCGCCGGCCTGGCCTCGGCTCCCTTCGCGGGCCTGCTGGCCGCCGAAAGCAAACCACGCCTGCGCGTCGCCCAGATCGGCACCTCGCATGCTCATGCGGCCGGCAAGATGGACGCCCTCCGCTCGCTGACAGATATCTATGACGTCGTCGGCTTCGCCGAACCGATCGCCGCCCGCCAAGCCGCCGCCCAGAAAGCGAAGTCTTTCTCCGGACTGAAATACCTGACCGAAGCGGAGATCCTTGCCGACCCGACCATCCGCGTGGTCGTCATCGAGACCACCCTCGAAGACTCCGCCCGGGCCGCCCTCGCCGCATTGAAGGCCGGCAAACATATCCACCTCGACAAGCCGGGCGCGGAGAAGCACGCCGACTTCGTCGCCCTCCGCCGCTACGCCGCCGAAAAGGGGCTCGCGGTGCAGATGGGCTACATGCTCCGTTACAACCCAGCCATCCAACTACTCGTCCGCGCGGTCAAGGAGGGCTGGCTCGGAGAGGTGATGGAAATCGACGCCTCGATGGGCAAGCTGCTCGACGAGGCCAACCGTAAGCGCTTCGCCCAGATTCCCGGCGGCGGCATGTATGAACTCGCCTGCCACCTCGTGGACACGGTCGTAACTCTGCTCGGCGCACCTAGCTCCGTCCAAGCCTTCGGTAACGCCACCCGGGCGCCGCAGGACACCTTCGTCGACAACCAGCTGGCCGTACTCTCCTACCCCAAGGCCACGGTCACGATCCGTTGCAACCATGCCGATCCGTTCGGCGGCCCGCACCGGGCGCTCGCCGTGCGCGGCACCCGTGGCGCGATGGAGATCCGCCCATTGGAATCCGGCAAAGGCGTCCTACGTCTCGATGAACCCCGCGACACGGCCAAGGTCTGCCGCCAGGTCGGCGACAAGATGGTCATGCTCGCCGAGCCCCGCTTCAAGAAGGGCGAGAATACCTTCACGCTCGATGTCCCCAAAGGACGCTATGACGAAGAATTCCGCGACCTGCACCGCGTGCTCTTAGGCGGCCAAGCCTTCGCTTGGTCGGCCGACCACGACATCGCCGTCCATGCGACCGCGCTGCGCGCCGCCGGACTCACGCCCTAAAGCCTTACTTCAGGACCTGGGCGGCGAAGCCCTGCATGAGCCTGGCCTGGGCTTCGTCCAGTTTACCGCCCCACTTCGGAGCCGGCGCCTTCACGTCGTAGACCTTTCCAAAGAAGATAAGGGCGTTCAGATACGTGCCGACGAACTCGGGATGGGAATTATCCTTCGTGTGCAGTCGTACCGGCGCCGCTGAGGCGTAGTTCAACTCCCAGGCATCGCCGCACGGCACGAACGTCGCGCCATTATCCCTGGCGACAGCGCCATACCACTTACGCAGCCGGGCCTGCATCTCCTTGGGATCGGCACCGATATCCGGCCCCTTCTTGGTGGCTTTCCAATAATCGGCATGACGGGCCCATGTCTCATAGAAATAGATCTTGGCCTTTGGGCTCTTGGCGCGGACGCGCCGGCAGAGTTCCGCCGCGCTCTCCTGGAATTCCTTGCGGACGGTCTCATCGGTCTCGGCGATGGCCGGCTCCTGGCTCTGGCCCTGCAGGACGACCACATCCCAGCCGCCCTCTTCGATCAGTTTCATGCTACCGGCGATGCCCAGATGCTGCTTCAGCGTGCGTCCGCCGGGCGTGGATGACTTCACGACAGGCGCCGGTCGGCCGCTGCTCTTCACGACCTCCAAGAAGACCTCAGGGAGCTTGTTGACGCCCGTGTAGCTGTTACCGATGAAAAGCACCCGTTGCGGATCCTCGGCGAAGGCCGAGAGCATCGTAAACAGGAACGCAGCGAGCCATGACAGCGGAGCGAATCTCATGTCCGATTCCTCCCATGCCATGGCCTCGCGGGCAAGCCGAACCCTGCTCAGCGCACGCCCCAGACCTTCTCCAGCACCGGGACGACCGTAGGGTCCTTGGCTTGCAGCTCCTTGAGGTCGAACGGCTCCATGTCATTCCGGTCGAAGTAGGCCTCGGTGACCTCGGCGAAGTATTCCATCTGATTGGTCATCGCGTAGGCCTTGCTGGGCTTGTCCGCATACTTCTCACCGGTCCAACGCCTCACGGCGTCATAGGCCCCGGAGGCCTTAGCCTGCTGGAAAGCCCCGAGGATGTCCTTGTTCTGATAGCCTCCCGGCACCACCTGATCGTGGTAGGCATGGGCGAGTTCGTGCAGCACGAGCACGGGCATGCGCCGGATCTCCGGCTCGAAACGGTCGATATTCGTGAACTCGACCGCCTTGGCCAAGGCGATCTCCCGGCCGACCTGCTTCACCCAAGCCATGCCGCCGTGATACTCGGCGGTGGGCCGACGGTCGGGATAAGGCAGCGAGAAATTCAACGGTACGGAGCGAAGCCGTTCGACCGCCTTGCCCGGGATGAGTCGCTCCACTTTCGCGAGCTGGGCGTCGAGGATGACCGCCGCCTTCTCGACGCCTGCCGCGTCCTTCGCGAGCAGGCGCTCGTCGATCCGCAGCGTCCACCCGCGGATCTGCCGGACCTGCCGGTCGCGTCCGGCCATCTGCACGGCGGCCTTGCCCAGCGCCTCGCCGACGAGGAAATACGTCTCGGCGTTGCCGAACTCGTGATGGCCGTGACCGGGATTCGGCGAGTCCTCGGGCTTCCGCACGAAGGTGCGCGTGGGCACGAAGATGACATTGTCCTTGAACTCGGGGTAGTCCGCCACGTTCGCCTGCGCCTTGCGCAGGGCGGTCCACTCCTTCGGGGCGTCGACCCAAGGCCCCGTGAGTTCGCCGACGATGACCGGCAGCTTCGGGACGCCGAACTCCTTGCGGACGTCCCTGATGAGGTGCGCAAGGTTCTGCTCGTATTCCGGCACGGCGGTCTTCGGATTCACGCCGTCGTTCCAGCCCTGATACCAGACGAAGCCGGCCAGTTCGACCTGAGCGCCGTCATAAGCGGGAAAGTCCTGCTTGAGGTTCGCCAAGGCCTCGCGGACTTCGGCGACCATCTTCAGGTAATACGGGCCGACCTCACCGCCGGCGCTGGGCGGGCGGAAATCGCGGTAGAGGCTCTTGCCTCCCCAGGCGGTCTTGATGAGCAGAACCTGGTCGCGATAGGCCGCCCCGACCACGTGGCCGAACTGCAACTCCGGTCCGAAGTGATGCTGGCTGACATAAGCACCGAACCCGAGCGCCAGCGGACCGGCCTGCAGCGGCTGCTTCTCGCGCTGATAGCGCACCCAGACATCCGGGCGCACGGCCCACTTGCCGTCCTTGTCCTTGAGATGGGCGTAGACTTCGGCCGCTCCCGGACGGGACATGACGTCCACCAGAGTGCCTTTGCCTTCGTTATAATTGCGACCCGCCAGGTCGGCCACTGCTTGGCCCTCCATGTTCGACTGCCCCGCGAGGATGAAGACCTTGAGCTTACGCGCCGGCTCGGCCGCGACGCACAGCAGGGACCAGCAAAGCAAGATCGGGGCGAATCTCATGCGCCACTTATCCTGCGGTTAGCCCATCCCCGCAAGCCATCCCTAACGACCTGCCTCGATTCTACTTTCAATTCAGTCCTCGATTCAGCCCTCAATTCAGCCATCAATTCAGTCCTCCACCCTTCACCATGTTCACCCCGCCCTTCCCCCTCTCCGGCCTGGCCGACGAAGCCGCCGACGACATCGCCGGCCAGATCGCCGCGCACCAGGCGCTCGGCTGGAAGGCCGTCGAACTCCGCCTCCTGAACGGCAAGCAGTTCTCCGGCCCGGCCGTCAGCGATGACGAGTTCAGGCGCTCCGTGGACCAGCTCGAGGCGGCCGGCATGCGCGTGAGCAGCTACGCCTCCGCCATCGGCAACTGGAGCCGCCCGATCAGCGGCGACTTCGCCGTCGACCTCGCCGACCTCAAGGTCCTCATCCCGCGCATGCAGCGGACCAAGACGAAGTTCGTGCGCACCATGAGCTGGGTCCGCGGCGACGTCGCCGAAGACGTCTGGCGCGACGAAGGTGTCCGCCGTTATAAGGAGATGGCCAAGCTCGCCGCCGACGGCGGTATCATGCTGCTGCACGAGAACTGCGAAGGCTGGGGCGGCCTCTCCGGCACGCACGCCCGCCGCTTCATCGAAAGCGTCGACCATCCCAGCGTCCGCTACCTCTTCGACATCGGCAACACGGTCTCCTATGGCCAGGAGACCATGCCCTTCTACCGCGACATCCTGCCTTACGTGGAATACGTCCACATCAAGGACTGCCGTCGCAACCCGGCGGGCGGGAAGAGCAGCGCCTTCACCTACGCCGGCGAAGGCGATGCGCTCGTCCGCGAGATCCTCGCGGACCTCATCCGCCAGGGCTACAAGGCCGGCGTCTCCATCGAGCCCCACGTCGCCAGCATCGTCCACCTCGGGGAAGGCACCAAAGCCTCCCCGCAGGAGCGTTTCGACTCCTACGTCCGCTACGGACAGGGCCTCGAAAAACTCCTGGCCCAGATCATGGCCTGATTTGGCTGGCGCTTCCGACCGCGGACCGCATCCCTTTTGCGCATGTCTTCCGAACCGACGCCTCCCTTCGACGGCCCTCAGCTGGGCGATACCGTCGACGGCCTCACGCTCATCGCTGTCGGCATCCGGGACACCTTCACCGAAGTCGTGCCCGCCCACCGCGAGGCCTTCACCCTGCTCAACGAATGGATGAACGGCATCCGCCTGTATGAGCTCGAGGACGCCCTCGACCTCGACGCCAACTTCTGGGACGAACTGCTCGACTGCGACTACGAGGTCGGCGAAGGCGAGATCGACGGAGACAAGCCCGGCGAGATGGTGACCATCTACGACGTCTGGGCCGACGCCCAGCAGGCCGACGCCTGCCTCGACAAACTCTGCGCCCGGCTCGAAGAACTCAAGGCGATGGCCGTCGACCTTCTGCCTCCCGGCCTGCACAACGCCGCGAAGACGCACCAGTCGCCGACCGAGACGCTCAAGCTGATCGCGCAGCTGGCCGACTGATCATTCCGCGCGCAGCCAAGCCAGCGAGGTCTTCCTGATCCGGAGGACGTTCAGGTAGGTCTTCTTCGCGCTGTCACCCGCGCAATACGCCAGCAGCACGTCGTCGCCGACGAAGTGGATGGCAGTGTAGCAATACCAACCGTCGGGATCGCCCTCGAGGAGCTTGGGCCGCCCCCAGGTGGCGCCGCCGTCCTTCGAGATCGCGGCGACCAGCGGGCTCCGCTTGCCCTTCGGGAACGGGAACCGCCCAGAGTGGTCGTTGAACACGGCCAGGAGCTCGTCCGACCCGGGGATACGTTTGATGCTCGCGGGCGAGACTGGCGAGGCGAGCGTGGTCGGCGTCGGCGCGCTCCAGCTCTTACCTCCGTCTTTGGAGTCGAAACCATACTGGCTGCCGGCGTCCGTCCGCGCCCACGAGAACAGCGAACCATCGGCCCGCTCGACCACGCCGGGCTCCTGCAGACCGCTGCCTGAGCGGACCGGCATCGCCCACCAGTTCGCGGCCTCCTGCCACTTCTGGCCGTCGTCGTCGGAGTAGATCCAGAGCGCCATGGCCCGAGCGTCGAAGGAACGGCTGCTGAGCGGGTCCTGCCCGCGGGAGCGATGGAAAGCCACCGGCAGGAGCAACCTTCCCTTGGCGGTCTGGATCAGGCGGTCGTTGTTGACGACGAAGTAGCCGGGGGCCTGCAGGATCAGCTTCGGAGCCGACCAGGTCGCGCCGTCGTCTGCCGAGGTCCGCAGGTAAGGCCGGCAATCCAGCCAATCGTTCTTCACGAGGTAGACCAGGTGCAGTTTGCCGCTGGCGGCGCGCAACAAGGAGACGCTCATCACGTTGTAACGGCCTTCGTTTTCGACGATGGTCCGGGGGGCGCTCCAGGTCAGGCCTTGGTCGTCCGAATGGATCTGGGCGATGCGGGCCGGGCCATGGTCCTCGCCTTTGCCGCCATAATATGCCGTGTAGCAGAAGATGATCCGGCCCGAGCGCAGCGCCGCGAAGGCGCCCTCGGAGTTCCGAGGATTATCCGGCGACGGCGCCATCGTCAGCGCGATCCGGTTGGCCGGAACGTCAAAGGGAGCCTGGTCGAAGGGAGCGGCGAGGCCGCTCGTGGCTAAAAGCGACAGAAGCAGGGCTAGGCGGAGGGGTCTTTCCATGGCGACAGCATAGCGGATGGGCCGGGCATGTAAACACCCGCGTCCGGCGCGTCAGCCGCTGCTATCGTTTCAGATGCTTGTCCAGGAAAGCCCGGATGAGCGCCCGCGACTCCGGCGAGTCGAACTCCTTGCCGCCGTGACCGGCGCCGGGTATCAGCTTCAGCGTCGATTCCACGCCGGCCGCCTTGAGCGCCGCGTGGAGGCGCTCGCTCTGATCGACCGGCACGCCGGGATCGTCCATGCCGTGCATGATCAGGAACGGGACGTCGTCCTTGGATGCCTGGTGCAGCGCGCTGACGGCCCTGGCCTTCTCCGGCTGGTCCATGACGATGCCGCCGAGCAGCAAGGCTCCGTTGGCTTTGGCGAGGTCGGCGCGCGTGCGCTTCTCCGAGAGCACGTTCGGCGGCATGGTCAGGAGATCGGTCGGACCATATAGGTCCACCACGGCCTTTACCTTGTCCTCCGCGCGTAAAGGCAGGGTCCCCCAAAGGGCCACCACGTGACCGCCGGAGGAACCGCCCATCGCGGCGGAGCGTTCGGCGGCGAGTCCGTATTTTCCAGACTCTTTGCGCAACCAGCGGAGGGCCGCGATCGGATCTTCGATCTGCGCCGGCCAAGGATGCTCGGGCAAGAGGCGGAAATCGAGGCTCGCGACGGCGTAACCTTGCGCGGCCAGCCAAGCCGCCGGACAATTCGCCTTCGTGCCGTTCCGCCACCCTCCCCCATGCACCCAGATGACCAAGGGCATGGGCGCGGAGGGCATGGCCGACGGCCGGTAGAGATCCAACTTGAGGCTGACCCCCTTGACCTGCGCGTATTCGAGATCGCGGATGACCTCGACGCCATCGGGCAGCTTCGGAGCCGCCGAAAGCGTCGCCGCGACGAGGGAGCCAAGTGCGAGCAAGGCCCTCATTTCTTCTTCGCCTTGGCCTTGCCGGCCGGGCTCTTCTTGATGAGCTGAACGGGCACGTCGTTCGCGAGGTCAGGTCCGGGCGTGCTGCGCCCGCGAGCGATGAGCTTCTCGAGCTCGGCCTTCATCGCCGCCACGCGCTCAGGGAACTCGGCCTGAAGATTGTTACGTTCGCCCGGATCCTTCGAAAGGTCATAGAGCTGTACCGGCGGCAGGCCCGCCTCTTCGGGACCAGGCTTAGGCGAACTCCAACCGGCGGAACCGGCGCTGAGCAGGAGTTTCCACTGCCCCTCGCGGATCGCGAAGCTGCCGTTGATCGACTGGCTCACGATGCCATGGCGAACCGCAGGCTTATCGCCACGTAAGACCGGCAGGAAGCTCACGCTATCTTCGGCCATCGTAGCCGGAACGCTCGCGCCGGTGATCTCGGCGAACGTGGCCAGGAAATCGATCTGGCCGACCAAGGCATTGCTCACCCCGGGCTTCACCTGGGCGGGCCAGCGCACGAGGAACGGCACGCGGTGCCCGCCTTCGTAAAGGTCGGCCTTGTGTCCGCGGTAGATGTGGTTGGGTTCATGGCCGGCCTTCTGCAGCGTGGGGATATCGGCCGCCGGCGAGCAACCGTTGTCCGAGGTGAAGACCACCAGGGTGTTTTCGGTGAGGCCAAGCTTATCCAGCGAAGCCAGCAGGCGGCCGACGTCATGGTCGACCTGCTTAACGAAGTCCGCGTAGGGACTGATGCCGCTGCTCCCTTGGAACTCCTTGGTCGGCACGATCGGCGTGTGCGGGGCGTTCAGCGGAACGTAGGCGAAGAAGGGCTTGGCCGGGTCGGCCTTCCGCTGGGCCTCGATGAAGGCGATCGTCTGGTCGATGACCGAAGGCATCACGTCGACGGCTTCGAACTTGGGGCCGGCGGGCCCGGTCCGCAGCCAGGTCTTGGTCGCGCTCGGGATCTCCGTCACGCGCCGGTCCTTGATCCACACGAACGGCGGCATGTCGAGCGAGGCGCTGATCCCGAAGAAGGTATCGAAGCCGTGGTCGACGGGGCCGTCCACGATGTCGCGTCCGTAGTCCACCGAGGCCGCATCCTGGAAGGCCTTGCTGAAATTGCCGCCATCATCGGCGACACCGCCGGTCTTCAGCGGAAAACTCATGCCGAGGTGCCACTTGCCGAAACAGCCCGTCGCATAGCCCTGCTGCTTCAGGAGGCCGGCAAGGGTGAGACGATCCTTGGCGATCAGCGGGGTCGAGAAACCGCCGAGCACGCCGGACTGGAGCTTGGTGCGCCAGTGGTAACGACCGGTGAGCAGGCTGTAGCGGGTGGGCGTGCAGACGCCGGAGGACGTATGTCCGTCGGTGAACCGCACTCCGCCTTTGGCCAGGGCATCCAGCTGCGGGGTCGCGATCTTGCTCTGCGGGTTGTTGGCGCCGAGGTCGCCGAAGCCTTGGTCGTCGGCCAGGATCACGACGATGTTCGGACGCTCGGCGGCGAACAGGGTCGCGAAGGCGGACAAAAGGACGAGGGGCAGATATCGCATGGAGGAAAGATGGGGGCGGACCGAAGGCGGGCAATCCGAACCTAGCTACCGGAGGACCTCCGCCAGCAGGCGATAGGCCTGTTCGCGGGCGGCGTCAGGGAAGTCGTGCGCGCCTTCGGGGTGGATGACTTGCAGCGCATCGGGCGACCCGAGCAAGGCGAACACCGGGCGGGCGGCGGCGGCGACCTTGTCGACGCTCTGCCAACGGAAGTTGGCGTCGCCGAGGGAGGCGCTGATCAGGACGCGACGCGGCGCCAAGGCGCCGACCATCTCATGGAAATCAAAGGGGATGTCCGCCAGGCGGCCCGCGTATTCCGCCAGGCGCGGCATGTAGCGCGGCTGGCACCAGCCCTTGCCGAACCGCCAGACCGCCGGGGCGCCGTCGTAATAATCGAGATACGAATCGAGGCCGCAGCTGCTCACGACGACCTTCAGTCGGTCATCGAAGACCGCGGTGTAGACGGCGTTATGGCCGCCGAGCGAATGACCGATGACGCCATAGGAACCACCGCGCACGTACGGCAGGGCATCCAGCAGGTCGAGGGCGCGGATGTTATCCCAGATCGCCTTCATCGTGCCGCTGGCATAACCGAGGGCGACCAGGTCAGGCTTGTAGTCGGCGAGATGCGGGTAGGCCGGAGACAAGGTCACGTAACCGCGCTCGGCCAGCTCGGCGGCGTATTGCCGGTTGGCCTTGCCGCCCAATCCGACCACGACGCCGACCCCCACCGTGTCGTCGGTCGGATGCAGGCACAGGACGGCCGCGACCTTCATGTCTTTGACCAGCGCGGCCTTGGGAACGCAGAGGTAGGCAGGCACGCGGCTACCGCGTTCCGACTGATAGGTGATCTTGCGACGGACATACGACCCCATGTCGTCCTCCTTCTCCACCTTCATCGTCAGCGGGACCTTGCGCTCGGGTCCGGGCAGCCGGCCCATCACGGCCTCCATGCCCCGCACGATCTCAGCCCGACGGTCGGCCCAGCCGACGGCGTCCGCGACCGGCATGACCTTTCCTGACGCATCATGCCTCCGCAGCAGGTTGTCCCGCGGAAGGCGCCGATCGGCAGGCGAAGCCCGGAGATCGAGTCGGGCCACGTAAGCGTCGCCGCTCCCTTTGCTCTTGAGGGCGAGATGATCCAGATGCTGCGTGCCCGAGAAAGCACCGGCGAGGAGCAGGCCGCCGCGGCCGTCCATCACGTCGACATAGGCATTGTCCAAACCGACGCCGCCGGACTGCTTGAGCCAGAGCAGCGCCCCGGCCCCGTCGAACTTGGCGACATAGACGTCGGTCGAGCCGCGGCTTCGCAGGCTCTTGCCGCCGAGCGAGAAGACCTCCGAGAACTCGCCGGTGAGGAACACGTCGCCCGTGCCGTCCGTGGCGACGCCCAGGCCATAGTCGACAGCCGGCCCCTGTCCGACCCGGCTCCAAAGCAGCTTGCCGTCGGCGTCGTAGTGGCAGAGCAACGCGTCGGCATCCTTCTCACCCGTCGTGGCGTAGGCCTCGGGGCCGACCTGGGCCCGGCCCTTGAACATGCCGCTGGCCCAGACGCGCCCTTGCGCATCGCACGCGATCTCGTGGAAGAGGCAGCTGGGTTCGCCCGGGTGCTGCCGCAGCCAGAGAACCTGGCCGTCGCGATCCAGCTTCGCCACCAGCGCCGAAGTGCCCTTGGGGGATGACAGGGGGAAGGCGCCGAAGGCGCCGACGCCCGTGCTGAGGCCGCCGATATAAATGTTATCCCCACCATCGACCACGACGCCATAGGCGGAACCGCCGGCCTTGCCGGTCGCCGCCTTGACCCAGACGAGCTCGCCGTCGGCGCGGTATTTGGCGACGAAGATATGTGCGCCCGGCTCATTGGGCACCACCACGTCGCCGAAGGTCGCCTCGCCGACGACCGCGCCGGCCACGATCACATCGCCCCGGCTGTCGACGGCCACGGCATGGCCGAAGTCATAACCTCGGCCGCCCGCGGTGCGGATCCAGCGGAACCGGCCGTCCTTGTCATAGGAGACCACGAAGGCGTCGTAATCTCCGCGCCCCCGGACGGCGTGCCCGTCGAACTCGGCCGATGCGCCCTGGAAATGTCCGGTCACGTATGAGTTGCCCTTCGCATCGGTCGCCACCGCATAGGCGCGGTCGATCTGCGGGCCGCCGGCGACCTTCGACCAGAGAGGGTTTCCGTGACTGTCGAGTTTGGCGACGAAGACATCGTTGAGACCAAGCCCTTTGTGCGTGACCGCGCCGAAGCCGACCTCGTCCGCGCACTCGCCGGCGACGAAGACGTTGCCGTCGCGGTCGACGTTCAATCCTCGCACCTTGTCGGCCTTGACGCCGCCGCCGGATGCCGCCCAGTCGAAGGCCGGCTCAGCCGAGAGGACGACGGTCAGATGCAGGAGCAAGATGACGGGGAAACGCATGAGCGGCCGGGGTCGGGCGTGCCTCCAGCCAAACGCCCGGGCCACCGCTCGCAACCCCAACCCATGGGCTATCTTGTTTGCCTCCGGCCAGCCCCTGCCCTATCCGTCCCCCTCTCTCCATGTCGACCCTCCTCGGATCCTCTTTCATCGGCTTCGGCCGCGGCCAGTCCCGCACCGCGCCGTATCGCTCCGTGAACCCGGCCACGGCCACCGCCCTCGAGCCGGACTTCTTCCCTGCCACCGCGGCCGAGGCGGACCGGGCCTGCGCCCTAGCCGACCAGGCCACCCCGGTGCTCGCCGCCCTTTCCGGCCAGAAGAAGGCCGCCTTCCTGCGCGACATCGCCACCCGTATCGAAGCCGCCACGCCCGCCCTCGTCGCCCGCGCGACGCAGGAGACCGGCCTCCCGGAGGCCCGCTGCCAAGGCGAGATCGGCCGCACGATGGGCCAGCTACGTCTCTTCGCCGAGCTCGTCGAGAAAGGCGACTGGATCGACGCCCGGATCGAGACGGCGAATCCGGACCGCAAGCCCCTGCCTAAGCCGGACCACCGCTCGCTCCTCCGCCCCGTCGGGCCCGTGGCCGTCTTCTGCGCGAGCAACTTCCCCTTCGCCTACTCCGTCGCCGGCGGCGACACCGCCTCAGCCTTCGCCGCAGGCTGCCCCGTCATCGTGATGGCGCACCACGCGCACGTCGGCACCGCCGAGATCATGGGCGGCCTCATCGTCGAAGCCGTCAAGGCCGCCGGTCTCCCCGAAGGCACCTTCTCGCTCCTGATGGGCGAAGGCCGCGTGATCGGCCAGCAGGTCGCCAAGCACCCCGCCCTGCGCGCCATCGGCTTCACCGGCTCCCGCGTCGGCGGACGCGCCCTGATGGACACCGCCGCCGCGCGCCCGACGCCCATCCCCGTCTACGCCGAGATGAGCAGCGTCAATCCCGTCGTCCTGCTCGAAGGCGCCCTCGCCGCCCGCGGCGAAGCCATCGCGACCGGCCTGGTCGGCTCGTGCACGCTCGGTGTCGGCCAGTTCTGCACCCAGCCCGGCCTGATCGTCCTGGTCCGTTCCGCGGCCGCCGAAACGTTCGTCGCCAAGCTCTCCGCGCTCTTCACCGAATGCGCCGACGGCGTCATGCTGACCGCCGGCATCCATCAGGCGTATCAGAAGGGCGTCACGGCCCGCGCCGCCCAGGGTGGCGTCAAGGTGATCGCCCAAGGCAAGTCCAGCGGCCAGCCCAACCGGGCCGTCGCCACGCTCTTCGCGACCGAAGCCAAGACCTTCGTCGCCGACGCGTCCCTCCAGGAAGAGATCTTCGGCCCGAGCTCGCTCGTCATCTGGTGCGCCGACCGGGGCGAAGTCGACGCCGTCCTCGGCGCCCTGCACGGCAACCTGACCGCGACCGTCCACGGCACCGAAGCCGAACTCGATACGCACGCCGCGCTCATCGCCCGCCTCGAGGCCGTCGCCGGCCGCGTCGTCATCAACGGCTTCCCCACCGGCGTCGAAGTCTCGCATGCCATCGTGCACGGCGGCCCTTATCCGTCGCTCTCGGACGGCCGCACCACCTCCGTCGGCTCCAACGCCATCTACCGCTTCACGCGTCTCGTCTGCTTCCAGAACTATCCGGACGCCGCCCTGCCCGCCGAACTGCGCAACGCCAATCCCCTCGGCCTCTCCCGCCTCGTCAACGGCACCCGCTCCAACGCCGCCCTCTGACACCCCTACCCCTATCCCCACCCCTATCCCTCTTTAGTCCCATGTCCCCCCTCGAACTCCAGAAGGTCCTCTCTTCCGGGCTGCTCTCCTTCCCGATCACCGACTTCCAGGCCAACGGTGACTTCCACGCCGCGGGTTACGCCAAGCGCCTGCAGTGGCTGGCTCCTTATGGCGCCACCGCGCTCTTCGCCGCGGGC
>JACCDG010011160.1_pt1 | contig 14554 bp, 10 predicted proteins | sample 7442471 | NCBI WGS metagenome assembly JACCDG01 (sample SAMN15323444, study PRJNA562643) | freshwater metagenome | isolation source: river surface water | place: USA:Blue River Watershed | collected 2017-08-17
TCCGGAAGACAAGATCCGCAAGATCATGAAGATCGCCAAGGAGCCGATCTCGATGGAAACCCCCATCGGCGACGACGACGACAGCCACCTGGGCGACTTCATCGAGGACACCACCCACACCGCACCGGTGGAAGCCGCGCTGCAAGCAGGCCTGCGCGACGTGGTCAAGGACATCCTCGACAGCCTGACCCCGCGTGAAGCCAAGGTGCTGCGCATGCGTTTCGGCATCGAAATGTCCACAGACCACACCCTGGAAGAAGTGGGCAAGCAGTTCGATGTGACGCGCGAGCGCATCCGCCAGATCGAAGCCAAGGCCCTGCGCAAGCTCAAGCACCCCAGCCGCAGCGACAAGCTGCGCAGCTTCATCGACTCGATGTAAACCCACCGCCCCACCCGCCCGGATCACCCGATCCTGGCGGGCACATAGCGCAAAAGCAAAAACGCCCCGTTGACGAAGTCACCGGGGCGTTTTTTATGGCCAAGCCATATTGGAGGCGCGGGCCGGAGTCGAACCGACCTACACGGATTTGCAATCCGGTGCATAACCGCTTTGCTACCGCGCCATGTTGGACAAAAAAGGGAAGCGGATGCTTCCCTTTTTGGTTGGAAGATGTTGGCATGTCTTCCTGAATCTGGAGCGGGAAACGAGGCTCGAACTCGCGACCTCAACCTTGGCAAGGTTGCGCTCTACCAACTGAGCTATTCCCGCGCTGAAGTTCGCATTGTACACGATCGCCATCGCTTTTTCGGGCTTGACCGGCAGATGGCATCTGCGGGTATCTCCTCATGGGTTGGGCATCGGATTACCGCACAATTTATTTGAAGCTTGAAATATCAAGGCCTGAAAAAACAGGAGACAGGCATGAAAATCGTGTGCATCGGCGGCGGACCCGCCGGCCTTTACTTTGCCTTGCTGATGAAAAAGCTCGGCCCCCACCACGACATCACCGTGGTTGAGCGCAACAAGCCCTACGACACCTTCGGCTGGGGCGTGGTGTTTTCGGACCAGACGCTGGACAACATGCGCCAGTGGGACGCGGAGACTGCCGCCGAAGTGCAGCAGGCCTTCAACCACTGGGACGACATCGAGCTGCATTTCAAGGGCCGCGTGATCCGCTCGGGCGGCCACGGCTTTGTGGGCATCGGCCGCAAGAAACTGCTCAACATCCTGCAGGCGCGCTGCGAGCAGCTGGGCGTCAAGCTGGCCTTCGAACAGGACGCCGATTCCGACCTGGACTACCCCGATGCCGACCTGATCATCGCAAGCGACGGCATCAACTCACGCGTGCGCAACCGCCTGCCCGAGGTGTTCCAGCCCGACATCGTGACCCGGCCCAACCGCTACATCTGGCTGGGCACGAACCGCCTGTACGACGCCTTCACCTTTTTGTTCGAGAAGACCGAGCACGGCTGGTTCCAGGCCCATGTCTACAAGTTCGATGAGAAGACCTCGACCTTCATCGTCGAATGCCCCGAGCATGTGTGGCTGGCGCATGGTCTGGACAAGGCCGATCAACAGCAGTCGATCGACTTCTGCGAAAAGCTGTTCGCCAGCAATCTGCAGGGCGAAAAGCTGATGACCAATGCCCGCCACCTGCGCGGCTCGGCCTGGCTGAACTTCCAGCGCGTCAAGTGTGCGAACTGGTCGCACTTCAACGGCAACAGCCATGTGGTGCTGATGGGCGATGCGGTGCACACCGCCCACTTTGCCATCGGCTCGGGCACCAAGCTGGCGCTCGAAGACGCGATCGAGCTGGTGCGCCAGTTCAAGACGCTGGGTGACACCGCAGACCGCATTCCGCAGGTGCTGCAGAAATACCAAGCCGTGCGCGAAATCGACGTGATCCGCCTGCAGAACGCCGCCTGGAACGCGATGGAGTGGTTCGAAGTCTGCGGCGAGCGCTATTGCGACCAGTTGGAGCCCGAGCAGTTCATGTATTCGATGCTGACGCGCAGCCAGCGCATCAGCCACGAAAACCTGCGCCTGCGCGACAAGGCCTGGCTCGAAGGCTATGAGGCCTGGTTTGCCGGTCGCACGGCTACCCCCGGCGCACGGCCGCCGATGTTCACGCCCTACACCCTGCGCTCTGTCACGCTCAAGAACCGGGTGGTGGTCTCGCCCATGGCCCAGTATTCGGCCGTCGATGGCCGTGTGGGCGACTACCACCTGGTGCACCTGGGCGCGCGCGCCATGGGCGGCGCCGGCCTGGTCATGGTCGAGATGACCGCGCCCAGTGCGGACAGCCGCATCACCCACGGCTGCCCAGGCCTGTGGAACGACACACACACTGCCGATTTCAAGCGCATCACCGACTGGGTCCACACGCAGTCCGATGCCAAGATCGGCCTGCAGATTGGCCATGCCGGCCCCAAAGGCTCGACCTGCCGCCCCTGGCAAGGCGCAGGCATGGACCAGCCGATGGCCGCCGATGATCCGGAAGGCAACTGGCCGCTGCTGGCCGCCTCCAGCCAGCCCTACCTGCCGCACGGCATCGTGCCCCAAGCCATGAGTCGCAAAGACATGGACCGCGTCACCGCCGACTTTGTGGCCAGCACACAGCGCGCCGCGCAGGCCGGCTTTGATTGGCTGGAACTGCACTGCGCTCACGGCTATTTGCTGTCGAGCTTCATCAGCCCGCTGACCAACCACCGGACCGACGCCTACGGTGGCTCGCTCGAAAACCGGTTGCGCTACCCGCTCGAAGTCTTCGCTGCGGTCCGTGTCGCCTGGCCCGAGCACCTGCCCATGTCGGTGCGCATTTCTGCGCACGACTGGGTCGAGGGCGGCATCACCCCGGCCGATGCGGTCGAGATCGCCCGCGCCTTCAAGGCTGCCGGTGCAGACATGATCGACTGCTCGTCCGGCCAGGTCAGTGCCAAGCAAAAACCCACTTACGGGCGCATGTACCAGACCCCGTTTGCCGATCGCATCCGGCAGGAGGCTGGCATCGCCACCATCGCGGTGGGCGCCATCAGTGAAGCCGACCACGTCAACAGCATCCTGGCCGCCGGCCGCGCCGACCTGTGCGCCGTGGCCCGCCCGCACCTGGCCAACCCGGCCTGGACCCTGACCGAAGCCGCGCGCATCGGTTTTACCGACATCGCCTGGCCGCGGGCCTATGTGTCGGGCAAGTCGCAACTCGAAGCCGGCTTTGCCCGCGAGCGCGCGCTGCAAACCGCCACCAAAGGGGACTGAGGTGCTGAGCAACCGCCACGCCCTGATCACCGGCGCCGGCAGCGGCATTGGCGCTGCCGTGGCCCTCGCCCTGGCGCAGCAGGGCTGCCGCCTCACGCTGGCCGGCCGTTCGCAGGACAAACTGCAGCAGCAGGCCGAGCAGCTGCGCAGGCAAGTACCGGACGCAGCCGTCGTGCTCGCGCCCATGGACATCACCGACCCGCATGCGGTGCAGGCCGCCGTGCAGCAGGCCCAGACGCAGCTGGGGCCGGTGAACATCCTGGTCAACAACGCCGGCCAGGCGAAGAGCCAGCCCTTTGTGCGCACCGATGCGACGCTGTGGCAACAGATGCTGGACGTGAACCTCAGCGGCACCTTTCATGTCACGCAGGCTGCGCTGCCCGGCATGATGGACGCCGCTGCCAGTGGAACGCCCGGGCGCATCGTCAACATCGCCAGCACCGCCGGACTGATGGGTTACGCCTACGTGAGCGCCTATGTGGCCGCCAAGCATGGTGTGGTGGGTCTGACCAAGGCGCTGGCGCTGGAGATGGCGCGCAAGAACATCACCGTCAATGCCCTTTGCCCGGGCTACACCGAAACAGAAATCGTGCAGGACGCCGTGCGCAACATCGTGGCCAAGACCGGCCAGAGTGAAGATCAGGCGCGGCAGGCCTTGGCGACACGCAACCCGCAGCAGCGCCTGGTGCAACCGGCCGAGGTCGCACAAAGCGTGGTCTGGCTGTGTGCGCCGGGCAGTGAAGCGATCAACGGTCAGGCGATTGCCATCGATGGCGGGGAGCAGGCGGGATGAGCCATGAATCTGTCGACATGGAAGTGCGCGCGCACGCAGACCACCACGCATCGCTGCGCCTGTGGCTGCGGCTGCTGTCGGCCACCACCCGCATCGAAGACACCATCCGCCAGCGCCTGCGCGAGCAATTCGGCATCACCCTGCCGCGCTTTGACCTGATGGCCCAGCTCGAACGCGAGGCCGAAGGCCTGTCGATGGGCGAGCTCTCGCGCCGCATGATGGTCACGGGCGGCAACGTCACCACCATCGTTGACCAGCTCGAAAAGGAACAACTGGTACAGCGCCAGAACCTGCCCGGCGACCGACGCGCCTTTCGCGTCAGCCTCACGCCCGAAGGCCGCCAAACCTTTGCCGCCATGGCGCAGGCCCACGAAGGCTGGGTGGTGGAACTGCTGTCCGCATTGAGCGAGCGTCAGCAGGAGCAGCTGCACAAGCTTCTGGGCACGCTCAAGTCCGGCACCCAGAAGCCCCCCAAACAGGAGACCCCATGAATTCAGAGACTCACCAGCGCTACCTGCCCGGCCAGCCCCACCAGCTGCCCCGCCACAACGCCCCCATGGCCGGCTACCGGCCCGAACATTTCCTGCTGAGTGTCAAGGACGGTGTGGCCACCGTCAGCCTCAACCGCCCCGAGCGCAAGAACCCGCTGTCGTTTGATTCGTATGCCGAGCTGCGCGACTTTTTCCGTGCGCTCGCCTATGCACCTGATATCCATGCGGTCGTCATAACCGGCGAGGGTGGCAACTTCTGCTCGGGCGGCGATGTGCACGAGATCATCGGCCCGCTCACGAAGCTCGACATGCCCGGCCTGCTGGCCTTCACCCGCATGACGGGTGATCTGGTCAAGGCCATGCGCGCCTGCCCGCAACCCATCATTGCCGCGATTGACGGCGTCTGCGCCGGCGCCGGCGCGATCCTGGCCATGGCTTCGGACCTGCGTTACGGCAGTGCGCGCAGCAAGACCTACTTCCTGTTCAACAAGGTGGGCCTGGCCGGTTGCGACATGGGTGCCTGCGCGCTGCTGCCGCGCATCATCGGCCAGGGCCGGGCGAGTGAACTGCTCTACACCGGACGCGGCCTGGGCGCCGAAGAGGCCGAGCGCTGGGGCTTTTACAACCGTGTCTGCACGCCCGAGACGGTGCTGCCTGAAGCGCAGGCCATGGCCGCGCAGATCGCAGCCGGACCGACCTTTGCCAATGGCATCACCAAAAAGATGCTGCAGCAGGAGTGGAGCATGGGTGTGGATGAAGCCATCGAAGCCGAAGCCCAGGCGCAGGCCATCTGCATGGCCACCAACGACTTCCACCGCGCTTACCACGCCTTTGTGGCCAAGCAGACGCCGGTGTTTGGGGGGGACTGAGCCATGACCCATCCTGCCGAACTCGATTGGCCTTTCTTTGACGATGCCCACCGCGAGTTCAAATCGCGGCTGGACAGCTGGTGTGAAGAACATTTGACCCATGCCCACCACGACGAGAGCCGTGACGCGGTCGATGCCGAGTGCGTACGCCTAGTGCGCCTGCTGGGCAGTGGTGGCTGGCTGCGCCATGCGGTGGCGGGCACGGCCTACGGCGCCGCCGCAGATGCCATCGACACACGCCAACTGTGCCTGCTGCGCGAGACGCTGGCCTTCCACAACGGCCTGGCCGACTTTGCGTTTGCGATGCAGGGCCTGGGCACCGGCGCCATCAGCCTGTTTGGCACGCCCGAGCAAAAGCAACGCTACCTGCCGCGCGTGGCCTCGGGCCAGGCCCTGTCGGCCTTTGCCCTGAGTGAACCCGAAGCCGGTTCCGACGTAGCCGCCATGCAGTGCAGCGCCACAGCTACCGCGGACGGTCATGTGCTGAACGGCCGCAAGACCTGGATCAGCAACGGTGGCATTGCCGACTTTTATGTGGTGTTTGCACGCACAGGCGAGGCGCCCGGTGCGCGCGGGATCACGGCCTTCATCGTCGACGCCGACACGCCCGGTCTGTCGATTGAAGAGCGCATCGACGTGGTGGCCCCGCACCCCCTGGCCACGCTGAAGTTCGACAACTGCCGCGTGAGCGCCGCACAGCGCATTGGCGAAGCCGGGCAAGGCTTCAAGGTGGCGATGGCCACGCTCGATGTGTTCCGCACCTCGGTCGCGGCCGCTGCACTGGGCTTTGGTCGCCGCGCGCTGCACGAAGCGATTGCCTGGGCGCGCTCGCGCCAGATGTTCGGCCAAAGCCTGGGCGACTTCCAGATCACCCAGACCAAGATCGCCCAGATGGCGACGATGCTCGATGCAGCTACCTTGCTGACCTACCGCGCCGCCTGGCTGCGCGATCAGGGGCAACGCATCACCCGCGAGGCAGCGATGGCCAAGATGACCGCGACCGAAAACGCCCAGCAGATCATCGACATGGCGGTGCAGATGCACGGCGGCATCGGGGTGAAGAAGGGGCACATCGTGGAGTCGCTGTACCGGGAGATTCGGGCGCTTCGCATTTACGAAGGCGCGACCGAGGTGCAGCAGCTGATCATTGGCAAAGACGTGCTCAAGGGGTGAGACCGTGTGGGGTTCGATGCGTTTTGTGCGTGCAGCCTGCGATTCGTCGGCTGGTGCCCTGCGCGCGCTTCCTCATGCTGCGGGTACGCAGAAATCGTCAGCCCGCGCAGGGCACCAGCCGACTGCGGTCGTGATCAGGCAAAGGCTGCAGAACCCCTGAGCGATCACGCCCCCAGCCGAAGGCACTGATATTCAAGAATACGGAGGAGACATGAGCAACTGGAACGACCTGCTGCCCAGCAGCCACACCGACACTTTCACGCGCGACCGCCTGCCTCCCAAGGACCAGTGGCCAGTCTTCATCGCTGACCGGTCTGAACTCGACTACCCGGACACGCTGAACGCCGCCACCGAACTGGTGGACCGGCATGTGCAGGCGGGACAAGGCCAACGCATCGCGGTGCACGGCGTGACGGACATCGAACGGCACGACGGGCCCTTCCGCTGGACCTATGCCGAACTGCAGGACAAGGTCAACCGCATCGCCCAGGTGTTAACCCAGGACATGGGGCTGGTGCCCGGCAACCGTATCCTGCTGCGCGGCGGCAACAGCCCGATGATGGCCGCGTGCCTGCTGGCCTCGATGAAGGCCGGGCTGGTCGCGGTGCCCACCATGCCGCTGCTGCGTGCAGGCGAGCTGGCCACCATCCTCGACAAGGCAAAGGTCAGCGCAGCCTTGTGCGACAGCCTGCTGGCCGATGAATTGCGCCACTGCATGACGCCCGGCCATGCGCACCACGCGCCCAGCCTGCAGCAGATGGTCGAATTCCGCAGCAGCGCGGCCGACGGGCTGGAGCAGCGCATGCAGCAGCACAGCGGTCAATTCGCAGCCCACCCGACCAGCCGCGACGATGTGTGCCTGATTGCATTTACCAGCGGCACCACCGGCAAGCCCAAGGGCACGATGCACTTTCACCGCGATGTGCTGGCCATGTGCGACCTGTTTCCGCGCCACATCCTGCAGATGAGCGAGAACGATGTCATCTGTGGCACGCCGCCAATCGCCTTCACTTTCGGGCTGGGCGGCTTGCTGGCCTTTCCGTTGCGTTACGGTGCAAGCACCGTACTGCTGGAAAAGCACACGCCCGAAACGCTGCTGAGGACCGTGGCGCAATACAAGGCCACCCAGTGCTACACCGCGCCCACCATGTACCGTCAGATGGCGGGCATGGCCAAGGACTTTGACCTCTCCAGCCTCAAACACCCGGTGTCAGCCGGCGAAGCCCTGCCCGACGCCACTCGCCAGCTCTGGCAGCAGGCCACCGGCATCGTCATGACCGATGGCATTGGCGGCACCGAGGTGATCCACATCTACATCTCCAGCGCGGGCAAACAGGTGCGACGCGGCAGCATCGGCCAGGTGGTGCCCGGCTATGTGGCACAGATCGTGGATGAAGACATGCAGCCCGTGCCGCCCGGCACGGTGGGGCGCCTCGCGGTGCGCGGCCCCACCGGCTGCAAATACCTGGATGATCCACGTCAGCAGGACTATGTGAAGGCCGGCTGGAACCTGCCGGGCGACACCTTCGTCATGGACACCGACGGTTACTTCAGCTACCAGGCGCGCAACGACGACATGATCATCTCGGCCGGCTACAACATCGCCGGACCCGAGGTGGAGAGTGCGCTGCTGCAGCACCCCGCCGTGGCCGAATGCGGCGTGGTGGGCATGCCCGATGAGGACCGTGGGCAGATCGTGCAAGCCTTTGTGGTGCTCAAGCCCGGGCACACCGCAGGCGCCGAGCTGGAAAAGGCCCTGCAGGAACATGTCAAACAGACGATCGCGCCCTTCAAATACCCGCGCAAGGTGGTCTTTCTGGACCAACTGCCCCGCACCGAAACCGGCAAGCTGCAACGCTTCAAGCTGCGGCAAATGAGTTGAAAGAATTTGCGGGACAGATCTTCAGCTCTACCCCAACACACTAGAAAGGACCGACATGTTCAACATCCTGCAACCCGAAGGCTGGGCACCGGCCAAAGGCTACGCCAACGGCATCGAGGCGCGTGGCCGCATGGTGTTCGTGGCGGGCATGATTGGCTGGAACGGCCAGTGCCAGTTCGAGACCGACGATTTCATCGCCCAATGCCGCCAGGCCCTGCTAAACATCGTCGATACCCTGGCCTGCGCAGGTGCCGGTCCGCAACACATGGCGCGCATGACCTGGTACGTCAAGGACAAGAAGGAATACCTGGCGCACGGCCGCGAGCTCGGCAAGGTGTACCAGGAAGTGATGGGCAGGAATTTCCCGGCGATGACGCTGGTCCAGGTGGCCGATCTGGTGGAAGACCGGGCCAAGGTGGAGATCGAGGTCACGGCGGTGGTGCCGGACTGAGACCCAAAACTGGAGGCGCGGGCCGGAGTCGAACCGACCTACACGGATTTGCAATCCGGTGCATAACCGCTTTGCTACCGCGCCGTGTTGTGACAAAAAAGGGAAGCGGATGCTTCCCTTTTTGAATTGGAAGAAATGAAATTTCTTCCAGAATTTGGAGCGGGATAAGAGGCTCGAACTCTCGACCTATACCTTGGCAAGGTATCGCTCTACCAACTGAGCTAATCCCGCGTATCGCACGCGAGTTTCCTCGTGTGCTGCAAGCCCTAAATTATAGCCTGATTTTCAGCATCTCCTGCTCAGTGCTTGACGGTTTCGTCCGCAGGCTTCTTGAGGGAAGCGGCCAGAGAGGCGCTGATCTCCTCTTCAGTCAGGGGCACCGGTTTGGATTCAAGCGCGATGTCGAGCACCTGGTCGATCCACTTGACCGGCACGATCTCCAGACCGCTCTTGACGTTGTCCGGGATCTCCTGCAGGTCCTTGACGTTGTCTTCCGGGATCAGCGCGGTCTTGATGCCACCGCGCAGGGCGGCCAGCAGTTTTTCCTTGAGGCCACCGATGGCGGTGACTTCGCCGCGCAGCGTGATCTCGCCAGTCATGGCCACGTCGGCGCGCACCGGGATGCCGGTCATGGCCGAGACCATGGCGGTGGTCATGGCGGCACCAGCACTCGGACCGTCCTTGGGCGTGGCGCCGTCGGGCACGTGGATGTGCAGGTCCTTTTTCTCGAAGACTTCGTCCTTGATGCCCAGGGCATGGGCACGGCTGCGCACCACGGTGCGAGCGGCTTCCACGGACTCCTTCATCACGTCGCCCAGCGAACCGGTGCGGGTGATCGCGCCCTTGCCGGGCATGAGCGCGCTCTCGATGGTCAGCAGATCGCCGCCCACCTCGGTCCAGGCCAGCCCCACCACCTGGCCCACCTGGTTCTTCTGCTCGGCACGGCCGTAGGTGTACTTGCGCACACCCAAAAAGTCGTTCAGGTTCTCGGGCGTGACCTGCACTTGCGGCTGCATCTGCTTGAGCAGCAGGCCCTTGACCACCTTGCGGCAGATCTTGGAGAGCTCGCGCTCGAGCGAGCGCACGCCGGCCTCGCGGGTGTAGTAACGCACCACATCGCGGATGGCGTCTTCACTGACCGCCAGTTCTGCAGGCTTGATGCCGTTGTTTTCCATCTGCTTGGGCAGCAGGTAGCGCATCGCGATGTTGGTCTTCTCGTCTTCGGTGTAGCCCGACAGGCGAATGACTTCCATGCGGTCAAGCAGCGCCGGCGGGATGTTCATCGAGTTGGACGTGGCCACGAACATCACGTCGCTCAGGTCGAAATCGACCTCGACGTAATGGTCGGCGAAGGTGTGGTTCTGCTCGGGATCAAGCACTTCCAGCAGGGCGCTGGACGGGTCGCCACGGAAATCCATGCCCAGCTTGTCGATCTCGTCAAGCAGGAAGAGCGGGTTGCGTGTGCCCACCTTGTTCAGGCTCTGCAGCACCTTGCCCGGCATGGCGCCGATATAGGTGCGGCGGTGACCGCGGATCTCGGCCTCGTCGCGCATGCCGCCCAGCGCCATGCGCACGTACTTGCGGCCCGTGGCCTTGGCGATGCTCTGGCCCAGCGAGGTCTTGCCCACACCCGGGGGACCCACCAGGCACAAGATGGGCGCCTTGACCTTGTCCACGCGTTGTTGGACCGCGAGGTATTCGAGGATGCGGTCCTTGACCTTGTCCAGACCGAAGTGGTCCTGGTTGAGCACGTTCTCGGCGTTGGCCAGGTCGTGCTTGATCTTGGTCTTCTTGCTCCAGGGCAGACCGGTCAGCACATCAATGTAGTTGCGCACCACCGTGGCCTCGGCCGACATGGGCGACATCAGCTTGAGCTTCTTGAGCTCGGCTTCGGCCTTTTTACGAGCATCGGCCGGCATCTTGGCGGCCTTGATCTTCTTCTCGATCTCTTCGATGTCGGCACCGTCCTCGCCCTCGCCGAGCTCCTTCTGGATGGCCTTGACCTGCTCGTTGAGGTAGAAGTCGCGCTGGTTCTTCTCCATCTGGCGCTTGACGCGGCTGCGGATACGCTTGTCGACGTTGAGGATGTCCACCTCGCGCTCGAGCTGGGCAAACAGGTTTTCGAGGCGCTCCTTGATGGGTGCGAGGTCGAGCACGGCCTGCTTGTTCTCGAGCTTGAGCGGCAGGTGTGCAGCGATGGTGTCGGCCAGGCGGCCCGGATCGTCGATGCTGGAGATCGAGGTCAGGATCTCGGGCGGGATTTTCTTGTTGAGTTTGACGTACTGGTCAAACTGCTGCATCACGGCGCGGCGCAGGGCCTCGATCTCGCTGCTGTCTGCGCCCTGCTCGGCCTGCGGGTCCACCGGCAGCACGGAGGCCACAAAATGCGCCTCGCCATCGGTGATCTGCTGCACACGGGCGCGCTGCTGGCCTTCGACCAGCACCTTGACGGTGCCGTCGGGCAATTTCAGCATCTGCAGGATGGTGGAGACGCAGCCCACCTCGAACATGTCGCCCGCATCGGGCTCGTCCTTGGCGGCGGTCTTCTGGGCCACCAGCATGATGCGGCGGTCGCTGGACATGGCGGACTCGAGCGCCTTGATGCTCTTGGGGCGCCCCACAAACAGCGGGATCACCATGTGGGGGAAAACCACCACATCGCGCAGCGGCAACATGGGCAGGTCGATAGGGGTAGAAGGCAAAGGTGTGTGTCCGGACATGGTGTTCCCTCAGGATTTCATGGACATATCGACCCGAAAGCGCCGATTTCAACCCACAGGATCACAGGGGTATTCATCGGAACTGTCGGAGATGCCTCAGGCCTGCTTGGCCGACTCGCGGTAAACCAGCAGCGGGGGCTTGCTTTCTTCGATGGTGGTCTCGTCCACCACCACTTTTTCGACGTTGTTCAGGTTGGGCAGGTCGAACATGGTGTCGATCAGGGCCTGCTCCAGGATGGAGCGCAGGCCACGGGCACCGGTCTTGCGGGCGATCGCCTTGCGCGCGATGGCGTGCAGAGCGTTGCCACGCACTTCCAGCTCGACGCCTTCCATGGCCAGCAGCTTGGCGAACTGCTTGACCACGGCGTTTTTGGGCTCGGTCAGGATCTGCACCAGCGCGTCTTCGTTCAGTTCGGCCAGCGTCGCCACCACGGGCAAGCGGCCCACCAGCTCGGGGATCAGGCCGTACTTGATCAGGTCCTCGGGCTCCACCTCATTGAACATCTCGGTCAGCGAACGCTGCTTCTTGCTCTTGACCGTGGCGGCAAAGCCGATGCCACCGGCTTCGGTACGGTTTTCGATGACCTTCTCCAGCCCGGCAAAGGCGCCGCCGCAGATGAACAGGATGTTGGTCGTGTCGATCTGCAGGAAGTCCTGGTTGGGATGCTTGCGCCCGCCCTGCGGCGGCACGCTGGCCATGGTGCCTTCGACCAGCTTGAGCAGGGCCTGCTGCACGCCCTCGCCCGACACGTCACGGGTGATGGAAGGGTTGTCGGACTTGCGGGTGATCTTGTCGATTTCGTCGATGTAGACGATGCCGCGCTGCGCACGCTCGACGTCGTAATTGCAGGACTGCAGCAGCTTGGCCACGATGTTCTCGACGTCCTCGCCCACGTAACCGGCTTCGGTCAGCGTGGTGGCATCGGCCATCACAAAAGGCACGTCCAGCATGCGGGCCATGGTCTGCGCCAGCAGCGTCTTGCCAGAACCGGTGGGGCCGATCAGCAGGATGTTGCTCTTGGCCAGCTCGACCTCGTCCTTGCTGGCGTTGTCCTTGTGGCGCAGGCGCTTGTAGTGGTTATAGACCGCCACCGCCAGGCTGCGCTTGGCTTTTTCCTGACCGATGACATAGTTGTCCAGATTGGACTTGAGTTCGGCCGGGGTCGGCAGGCCATCGCGGCTGGCCTGACCGGGCACGTCCTGAGCCACCTCATCGCGGATGATGTCGTTGCACAGGTCGATGCATTCATCGCAGATGAACACCGAAGGACCGGCAATCAGCTTCTTGACCTCGTGCTGGCTCTTGCCACAGAAAGAGCAGTAGAGGTTTTTTTCGGTGCTGGAGCCTTTTTTGTCGGGCATGAAATCGCCTTGGAATCGGTGGATGCGTCAATGATAACGAAAGAAAAACGGCGCTGACCGCACCCGGTCAACGCCGTTTGGTGTGAAAACCCGCACTCAGGGGCGCTTGGCAATCACCTGATCCACCAGACCGTAGTCCTTGGCTTCTTCCGCAGACAGGTAGTAATCGCGTTCGGTGTCGTTTTCAATGCGGCTCAGCGGCTGGCCGGTGTTCTCGGCCAGGATCTTGTTGAGCTGCTCGCGGGTCTTGATGATTTCGCGGGCGGCGATCTCGATCTCGGTGGCCTGGCCACGCGCACCGCCCAGCGGCTGGTGGATCATGACCTTGGAGTTGGGCAGCGAAAAACGCTTGCCCTTGGCGCCCGAGGACAGCAGGAAGGCGCCCATGCTGGCGGCCATGCCCATGCACAGGGTCGACACGTCGGGCTTGATGAAGTTCATGGTGTCGTAAATCGCCATGCCGGCGCTCACAGAACCACCGGGCGAGTTGATGTAGAGGGATATGTCCTTCTCGGGATTTTCGCTCTCCAGGAACAGCAGCTGGGCGATCACGAGGTTGGCCATGTGGTCGTTGACCTCACCCACCAGGAACACCACCCGCTCCTTGAGCAAACGGGAATAGATGTCGTAGGCGCGTTCGCCGCGGCCCGAGGTTTCGATCACCATCGGGACCATGCCCAAGGCTTGAGTTTCCAGTGCGCTCATCATGACTCCAAAAATACAGGGCTTACTTTAACCAGAATTTCAGGCCCTCCAGCAACATGGGGCTTGCTGCGCGAACAACAAGCCCCATGCGCGGATGACCTCGGGAAGATCAGCCCTGTCCCATCAGTTCTTCAAACGAAATGGCCTTCTCGGTCACCTTGGCTTTGGACAGCACAAACTCGGCCACATTGCTTTCGATGACCACGGCTTCGACTTCGGCCAGGCGCTGGTTGTCGCTGTAGTACCAGCGGGTCACGTCGTCAGGGCGCTCGTAGCTGGCGGCCATTTCTTCGATGTGGGCGCGGATCTGCTCGGGCTTGGCGTGCAGGTCGTTGGCCTTGACCACTTCAGCCACCACCAGACCCAGGCGCACGCGCTGCTCGGCCTGCGGACGGAAGATGTCGTCGGGGATCGGTGCCTTGTCGGCGTCCTTGATGCCGCGCTGCTTGAGGTCGGCACGGGCGCCCTCTTTCAGGCGATCCACTTCGGACTGGACGATGGACTGGGGCAGGTCCAGCTCGGCCTTGGCCACCAGGGCTTCCATGGCGGCGGCCTTGTTGCGGGCCAGCAGGCGGAACTTGACTTCGCGCTCCAGGTTCTTGCGGATGTCGGCGCGCAGGCCTTCCACGGTGCCATCGGCAATGCCCAGCGACTTGGCCAGGGCATCGTTGACTTCGGGCAGGTGGGCGGCTTCGATCTTCTTGACGGTCACCAGGAAGTCGGCGGTCTTGCCGGCCACGTCCTTGCCGTGGTAGTCCTCGGGAAAAGCCAGCGGGAAGGTCTTGCTCTCGCCCGACTTCATGCCGCGCACGGCGTCTTCAAATTCCTTGAGCATCTGGCCTTCGCCGACCAGGAACTGGAAGTCTTCGGCCTTGCCGCCTGCAAAGGGCTCGCCGTCGATCTTGCCTTCGA
>JACCDG011761464.1_pt1 | contig 14547 bp, 18 predicted proteins | sample 7442471 | NCBI WGS metagenome assembly JACCDG01 (sample SAMN15323444, study PRJNA562643) | freshwater metagenome | isolation source: river surface water | place: USA:Blue River Watershed | collected 2017-08-17
CTAAATACAAATGTATAAGTTTTTTTCTTGTCAATACTATTGTCGTTCATCGTTATATTATATATCAACAAAATAATTTATTATATTCTAAATAAATTAACACTGCTATTCATTTTCAAGACTACCAAAGAAGAATTGAATAATATATGGGAAGAAGTGGTAGAACACCCAAAGGAATTAATACCACAAGTAAGAAAGTTAGTGTATGATAAGCCATATCAGTATTTATTTATCAATGTGGATACGCAACGATTGTTCCGCGGTTTTGATGAGATTATTTTAGACGAAGAAAATGAAAGTGAAAATGAAGAGCAGTGTTAATTTATTTAGAATATAATAAATTATTTTGTTGATATATAATATAACGATGAACGACAATAGTATTGACAAGAAAAAAACTTATACATTTGTATTTAGTAGTATAGCAGGAACAACTGTGGGAGGAAATCATAATGCATTTTTTACGGTTGATTGGAGTATAATGCCTAATCAGCCATACAAAATTACCTTTTCATATTCCGGAGAGGTTAATAATGTTGATGGAACACAAATTCCTATGGTATATGCAGATTTTTTGGCGGCAACAAATGTATATAACGCGGGAAGTAGCACAGGACGCTCACAAGCAATAACAAGTAATTTTTTGGGAGCATTAAAATACCAAGCGATATCTGCAACAAGTTTTCTTTATGCGGACAATAATACTAATCCACCTATTTACATTGCAAGTCGTCCAATGAATAATGGAATTAACATTCAGATATTAACTAATGACGGAAGTATATTTCCTTCTTTAGCACAATGGGTAATAACAATGCATTTCACTCCAGCAGACCAACCATTAAGAATATAAATATAAAAAATAATCTTTGCTTATAATATAATGAATTCAAATACAGTGGATAAAAACGAAATATATACTTTTGTATTTAACAGTATAAATAACAAACAAACTCCAAGTAGAGCAGTATTCAATGTGGATTGGACTGTAATGCCTGACCAACCTTACCATGTGTATTTTTCTTATATGGGAGAAGTAAATAATGTAAATGGAAACCAAATACCTTCCATATATGTAAGTTCTCTCAATGGATTTGATTATAAAGTATATAATAGAAATCAACAAGCAAATTCAGCACCAACACAAACGAACTTTTTAGGATTATTACATTATGATTTTGTAGGTAGTAATAGTTTCATTTATGCCGATTTTACTAATAATTGTCCTGCATATGTAAGTGGAAGACCAACAAATAGTCAATGTATTATTAACATATCACAAAACGCAATCAGTCCAAATTTTGGAGGATATCAGCCACTTTTGAATGATTTGGGAGAATACATATTGACACTTCTTTTTGTTCCTGCATAATTTATATTATATAATTATCTATACATAATATAAATGACAACGCTAAATGGAAATAGTAATGCACGATCTATGAATGGATTAACAGATGTATATGCGAATGATATATTTTGTGATTTATTGGAGACCATAGATGCGAATGTAACTAATAATTTAACAGTAGGGGGAGACACGAATATAGATGGAAAACTAACAGTATTGGGATTAACCGATTTAACAAACGTTCAGGCAGATACACTTGCAGTATCAGGTAAAACAGACATATCAGGGAATTTATGGGTAGGAGGTAAAACCGATATATCCGGAAATTTAACAGTAGTAGGAATAACAGACACAACCAGATTACAAGCAGATAATCTTATATTGGGAGGGGCGACTTATAATGCATCTGTGCAAATAAAAGCAGATGGAATAATGAATATTGGAGACAGAGTGAATGACAATTCCCAATCAAGAGTTTTGAATGTGAGAGGAACGAATGGGCTTATTAGTATTGGAAGATATAGCACATCACAACCCGGTTTTGAATTGCGAAACTACGACCCGACAACAGGAGCATTGCTTCAAGATGTATTATTTTTGGGACCTGCAAATTTTGGCGAGGGTTGGAGTGTATTATTTCGTAGTCCAGGAGCGGGAGGAGATTTCACAGGTTTTTATTCAACACGCACACTCTTTGATTTTTATACAGCACTACGCACTAATTCTACAATAAGAGCAGATGGAGTAATAACAGCAAACGCAGGAGTGTCTTTTGTAGCAGGAGTAGGAGGAACAACAAGCACATATGTATTTAAAAGTGGAGGGGATTTGCGTATAGATGGCGCACAAGCGAGTTCTCGGGTAGTAATAAGAAATAGAGATGCAGGAAATAATGACCTTGCAAATTGTGTTTTGTCCATGACTGAAAACCGATTTATTGGAGGAGAATTCACATACCGTTCTGCAGACACAACAGGCAATGCTTATATGCGTATGGCTACAGATGCAACTACAGTGTATATAGAACCAGCCACATTGGGAACGCCAACCACATTAAAGAATTTGCGTTTCAGAACAAATGGAGGAGCAACTGCACATTTGGGAATAGATGCAACAGATGGTTCAGTAGTGATAGCAACCAATACACCGGCAACCGGTTGCAAACTTACAGTAGCAGGGAAAATCCAATCAACCGATTTGAATGTAACTACATTAGGAACCATTGTGAAACTAATAGCCGGGAATAGTGAAACAATAGCTCCAGCGTCAGCAAAGAATAGAGGGTTTAACGTATGTGATACGGGAGGAGGGATTAAATTAGTGCGTAATAATGACGCATCAGCACCTTTTATTGAAATGGAAAGTTGGAATGCAGCATTTACTACATTAAACAACCGAGTATTTTTGGGAGGAGGCACACCAACAGATGAGCGTTTCATTGTTCGTTTGGGAACAGCAACAACCTTTGATGCATTGGAAGTTCGGACAGCAAATACAAAGATAAATAATAATTTAGATGTGTCAGGGAATATAACATTTGCAGGAACATTAACAGCAAGTAATGCAAACAATATTTTATTGACAGCCGATAATACAGCGGGAACATATTATATTCCCTTTGCAAAGACATCCGGAACAGGAACAAAGCCATTGTTTATAGATGATACCACAACTCCACTTACTTTCAATCCAAGCACCGGAAGGTTAAGAAGTCAAATATTAGATAGCAGTGAGACCTATACTGATTATATAAAGACACCATCACTCGAATCAGATAAAATTACCTTTTATGATACGAGTGTAATGAATGGGTATGTATTTCCAACCATGAGTGATGCCGATGTGGCGAATTACAATACAGGTTTGAGTGATAAGGTTAGGATAACATCGTATGATTATCACAATGTAGCAAATGGAACAGCAGTGCATTCAGCGAACTTTATAGCATTTGCATTAGTGAAATTAATGAAGGGAGAGACCTACAAGGGTTGTTATTGGCTAACTCCAACAGTTGGTATTACATGTAAAGTGGTATTATATACATCTGGACCAAATCCAACAGTGTTAGCACAACGCACAACAAACTTTACAACGATTAATGGACCACAACTTGCAAACTTTGATGCAACATATACATCTCCAACTACACGATGGGCTTACATTGGCGTCGTCTCAAATAGTAATATGACCCTATACACATTTAATAATAACAATACAAATTTCGGAAATGTAGCGGTAGCCAACAATTTCAGTTTAATATCTTTTTTTGTATCACATACATACGCAAATGCATTTCCAAGTCCATATGTAGGAACGCCTACGGCGACAGGAGCAAAATATTATTTGGGGCTATATTAATTTCTTTGTGTATATAAATGGAGTATTTAATTCAACCAACAACAGTACCCAAAACGGCAGTGCGAATAAAGATAGATGTAGGAGTGATTTTAGACGAGAAGGCGATTATTCGTGTGAGTTTTTATGAAGCAGACATGGAATTCCAGCCATTAGATATGAGAATAATATACATTGAAGGAGCAGAGTATAAGGCATGGGGAAATGATGACAAATACATTAAAGATATTGTATTTAAGAAACTCGGAATAAAACTTGCCTAATATATATATGGGCGGTTGTATAAGTGTAATCCAATACGAAGACGAAGACGATAAAGCAAAGCGTATAAATGATAAGCGAGTTGCAAAAGAACTGGAGTTTTTTAGAGAGCAATTAAGGAAACAAAGAATGGTATATAGTGAGTTGGATATGAACGGGAAACCGAGAGTTAGATAAATTAAGGAATATATTAAGTTATCTAATAGTTAAATTAAGATAGTATGGAATTAATCAGTTAATTAAGCAAAATATGAATTAATTTGGCTGGATAATTGCTGTGGTTCTAAATTAAAAATTTTTAATTGTCATAAATGTTAATTAATTTGGTATTTATATTAAGATTATGCTTAATTAACTGGTTAATTTACGCATTCGTTATTTAATTTAAGCATTTGATTAATTTAAGATAATAATTGTATCATATATATCTACAATAGATGAACCAACTTAAGCCTTAACGGAAGCTTGGCGTGTCATGGTATCGATCTCCAAGAGAGTATCGTAATTAATAATGAGTGAGACGGTAGATGGGTTAGTGGTAGAAGTGCCTGTGTTAATTCTGTAGGAGATGGGGGAGTTTTGAGTACTAATGCCCGTGAGGAGATTGTTGCTGTTGAGTTTCTCAGTAGATGTTCCAACGAAGAATTTTCCGGGAGCAGTTTGCGTGGTAGTAGGAGCAGGAGAAGCAACATAACTCCATTCAACAGTGTTGATAGACATTGAGTTATTCTTATCAAAGATAGAACCCATAGCGGACTTGAGTTCCATAAGGGCTTGGGCTTTCGCAGTAGAAGTTGAGATGGGCTTTTGGGGATACATCACACCGCCAATCATAAATGAGTAATCACCATTATTAGAAGTTAGATCAATACTGTCATAGAAGCCGTTAGCAGATGCAGAGCCATTGACAGCAATTAAGCTCTTAACAGAAGCATAGCGTTGGTTATACACAAGCTCTGAATAACCAGTTGTAGCAGGGAGAGTTTGGGAAGAACAGGCGAAGGACTGGGACTTGATGTAAAGCTTGTCGCCCATACCGAGAACAATGTTCTCCACAGCACCACCCATATCAACAACCTTGTAGCGAAGCTCCACGTTGCTAATAGTAAAGCCAGTGACACCGTTAGCAACAGTGTTGAACTGGTTAGCAATACTATCAAGAGTAAGTACCATTCTCACTTGGGGCATAGCGAAAAGGGGTAAGAGTTTCTCAGAATTGGAGAGCATAGAGATAAGGGGAGCAGAGACAGAGCCGGTAACAGAAGTAGCAGCAGGGAGACCACGACCATCAAATTGCTCTAAAGAGGGAACACCACCGGCTGCAGTTCCATAGCCAAATGTTTGGGCTAACCCGTATTTCTGGGCTACGTCTAATGAAATATTAGAAATTACATGTGCAACGAGACCATAATTCTGGATGGTATCAACAGTTTGAGAACCAATTTGGATATCAAGACGGTTAAAGGCGGAATAAACGGGAGTAGCTCTCCAAAAGGCAGCGTCATCCACGGCAGCGCCTTTGGTAATGCTAAAGGAATAAGAAAGATACATACTATCGGGAACAAGGAAACCACGATTGAGCAAGTCAAAAATAACCTGTTGGCCTGAAGAGAAAGAGGCACCATTGACAGGCGAGGCAGCGACATTTATGCATTGTGCGTTATCAGGAAGGGCGGGGAGCGCTTCTTTGTAATCAACTGAACTTGGGAGAACAAGAGCCATTATATAATATATCCAAACAAAAAAATATTATAAAATGAGTAAAATTATGCCTAAATCACTAAAGGTTATTTTTTCATTCCAGACATAGCAAAAACTTCTTGTCCTTGCCCTTTTCCAACTGCCCTCATTTCTCTTTTTCTTATTTCATTTCTCAAATAACTTGCTATTTTTTCTAAATCAGTTATTTTTGTATATTTACTGGGTTGTCTACCTTCTACATAACTATCTCCAAGTGCTTGGCGTAATAATTTTTGTTTCTCTGCATTATCTTTTTTGTTTGTTGTAAGTCCTAATTCATTTAATGCTTGAGTTATATTTAGTCTTGTTATTTCAGTTAATTTTTGTTTTCTTGTTCCACCTCCTTCACTTTCACTTCCTCCTACTTCTATTTCAAGTTCTTCTTGTTCATCACTATTTTCATTATCATATTTGATTACATCTTCTTCATCAAAAGTGGATACAGGTAGTTTTTGGGATACATTATATGCTAAACTTGGAGGGCTTGTAAACATATTTTCATTAGTTTGTGGATCATCATAAACTTCCTTATTTACTGTTTGTGTGGCTAGTTGTGAAAAACGTTCTGTAATTGGATCTAGTTGTGTTTTAGGAGCTACTTTGCTAAGTAATTCGTTTCTCTGTTGATTAATTGTTAAAGGAGTTGTATTGGGCTGTAGGGGAGGGGCATTCGATTCACGCTGTCTGCGTTCGTTAGCTATTTCCCTTAATAGCATATTGTATTCATTGAGATAACTGGGTTGTTGGAGTGTGGGGGCTTGAAGGGACAATGATATTGCAGGTCTGCTAAACATTGCTAAGCCACTATCGCCTCCGCCCCCTCTACCACCTCCTCCGCCACCAGTGCGTGGTCGTGGCTTTCGTCTCCTTGTCTTGCTGGTCTGGTCTCCAACCCGCACATTAACGACTTGCTTAATATTACCCTGTTTAATACTGGTTGTTGGTATCTTTTTGCTTCTTTTAGGAGGCATTATATATTAGTGTGAGATTTATTATTTAGGCAAAGCAGTTTAAATACATTATTAATCAATGTCTTAATTATCTTCAAATCATCTTTCTAGATAAATTAATAAGGCGTTTAACTAAAGTTTAGCACTTGGTGTTACTGGGTGTTTTTCCGGTAATTTTTTTCTCCAGTTAATTTATAATGCCTACAAAAAAAACGAATTTAGGGGTTACTGAAATTCCACAAATTCCTACAAAAACGGAGGAAAAAAGTGTTACTGACACTGGAGGATTTTTTGATGATGACGTAAATGCTAGCACTGAAAATGATTTAGACGATGAAATGCCGTTACAGGCACCTAAATTATCTAAAAAAAATGAGCCAAAGCCACGAGTTAAGCGTCCCCAGACCGAGGCACAAAAGGCAGCCACAGCCAAAATGAAGGCAGCGTTAGCCGCCAAAAATGCACAACGCAAAGCGGAGAAGGAAGCTTTAGAGGCAGAGCATAAACGAGCCATGGAGGAGAAGGTGCTTAAGAAAGCTATTAGCATAAAAAAGAAACAGATTAAGCAAGAGAGTGCTTTAGATGTAATTAGTGATGATGACACGCCTATTGAGGAGATTGTGCCTCTTGTTAAGAAGCGACCTGCTCCTGCTCCTGCTTCAAGACCTGCTCCAACTTATTATGCACCTCCACCTCCACCTGCCCCTGTGAAACCCCGTATTATATTTATGTAATTGAAAAATAAAATATTAGCATTGTATATAATGGATACGGATACTGTCTCGTTCATAGAACAAACGTCTACGCTTCACAATCACATTGTGGAGAACAAGATTATTGGCGTTGTCGTAAAGGAGTTGTTAGAAATTCCAGAATTGAAACACTTGAAGATGAGTTTAGACTTATTACTTCATGTTGCCCTACTTCTTGAAAACTTGTGTTATGATAACAAATTAGATGGACGCCCTAAAGGGTACAAAGTGGATATGTGTATAAAGATATTTGAAAAGTTGGGGTTTTGTCATACACCAGATGATAAGGCATTTATTGTGAATGGATTAAATTTCTTACATACTGCAGGCAAGATCAAGCGCATTGGTTTCTTTAAGCGTCTATTTGCAAAGATTTATCGTGTTTGCATAAAAAACGCCATAGGTTAAATATCACTTCAATACCTGATATACCTTACTCATCTTATGTTTATAGAAACACAATTGCAAACGGGGTTTCAATAGTATATACACAAATCACTAATTATGTTCCACGTATTTTAGCCAAGCTGTCAAAAGCATCTCTCGTGAAAATGATACTCACTGAATTAGGTTTGAATTATAGCTGGCTCGTTCTAATTTTGGTTGCTCTTCTTTAATTCTTTAAGTTGTTTTGAAATATATATTCTAAAACAATTTAAATAACCCATTTTATAACCATATCTTTATGTTATTTTTTGTATATATACTTTTTCCTGATTGTCTTTATTGCTACCCATCGCTTCAAAGTCCTTTTTCATTTCTTCGTTTGCTTTTATTGTGTCCTGATACTTACTTGACAAGTAGGAATGTCTGAGTGCATTGATGGCGCTTCCAGATTTGAGAATTTTATTTAGACGCTGGTTGATCTTGGAGGCATTGAGTGGTTTGCCTTCCGTATCAAAAAGGAGATAATCACTGTTATTTACAGTTAGCCACTTCTTTAAAATGGCTTGAACTGGTTTCGGAATATCAATTACTTGTGTGCCTTTCTTGTTTGATCCTTTGAATGTATTAAAGTAAAATTTCCCCTTCTGCATGTAGTTGTCTTTTTCTCCAATATTTTTCACTTTCATAGCTACCCAGTCCAATGCTCTTCTAGGAGGAAAATAATACCCACTTGTCAAAACCAAAAGAATATAATTCTGCAATTCATTAATGTCCTTGGCTGTCTTGTCCTGCTTTTTATAAATGTGGTCTGCTTCCATTTTTAGTTGGAGTAATTTGTTTGAAATCTCCTCTTGACTGATGAAGGCTTCCTTTTGCTTTTCATTCATAACTTGTTTACTTACATCCGCTTTGTATTCTTTGATATCCTGTTGCATTTGGTCTCGGTAATCGGCTACTCCTGTTAGAACAAACAAAGCACTTAGGGTCGTTTTACGTGAGGATCCTGCCTTGTCCTTCAATGCTTCCATGACTTTCTTTACATTTTTGAAATTTTCTAAAGTGGGTTCTTCATTTCCATAAATTTTCTTGTGGAGAGAAGAAAGGAGAGACATATACGTTTTTAAGGTATTGGTTGATAAGTTGGGGCGTTCTTTTAAAATCGATTCTCTTATTTTATCCATTATATAAATACAGGAGATAATATATTTATATGATAAGTTTGCTAAATTAAACAGATTTTTTTGAAGGTTTGATAAGACATACTCCTATTTGATGAAAGCAATGAATGCATTTTTTTTTCCAAGTTGGTTCTGTTATCAAAATAGATAGCGTCCCACACTCTATACATTTACGATAATTGTTCTTTTTGTTTAGATAGGTAGTTACTAATGTTTCCCACTTATTTATTCTTACTTTTTCTTCTTCTCTTTTCTTTTGTTTTTCTAATATTATTTTTGCATATGTTTCATTTTTTCGTGCCTTCTTTTTAAATTGGTAAGAGTTTATAATTCCCGTTTTTTCAATACAGTCACAAGCTATAAATGCATTTAGTCCTGTGTATCTATTATTAACTATGCCCATATTTTCAGGGCAACAATTATGGGAACACATACAGATACATTCCTTTGATACTTGACCTTCTGTATAGTTACACAGAGTTAATATATTGTCCCATACATAGTTTTCACTTTCATGTCTAAATTGTTTTATTACATCGTCCCAACTTTCGCACATTGTTAGATCACAAATGTTAGCACATAATAGTGCATAATAGTCAGGCATACTTTGGTAATGGTTTGTTAATTTTCCTGCTACATTGAATTCGTGTTGATGTATTAAAAAGTAGTTTCGTATTTTTTCTTGACATTCTTGAAGTAGTGTTGTATCATATGATTTTAAACATTCTATCAGTATTGGTTCTCTTTCTCTTAAGTTTCTTATACATAGTTTCAAATTAGCATCAAAAACAATTCTTGTATCGTTTATGGTTTTCATTTTGTGTTTATATATATAGAAAAGATAAAATTGTTTCAATTTTTTTGGAAAGGGGGAAACAAAGGGGAAAGGGGAGAGTGGGTAGGTATTTTATAAAGTCTTTTTATAACACTTTTTTATTGTTTTTTTCAAAATTTTATTCATTTTTTTCCATTTTTTTCATTTTTTTCATTTTTTATGGTTCTATATATAGTTTCTATATTCCTTCCCCACTCCCCACTCCCCCCTTTAAAGAAAAGAAAGAATAATAATAAGGAGTATAGGAAATGTGATGATATATGCTGTGCTTTCTATTATAAAAAGGGTGGGTGGGGAAAAAATCGTCTCATAAAAATCCCCCCTGCTTCCCCCCTGCCTCCCCTGTTTCATATTTTATATATAAATAAAAGATAAAACTATTCACTTTCAGCCTCTTCAGGTCGCCAACGGCAGTTTCTGTAAGTACTTTTGCTATTGCTTTCCTTCACAACAATTCCATATTTTTTCATACAGCGTCCAATTTTGTTTAAAGTAAGGGGACTTTTGATATTATTTTCTTGTAACCAATATTGAAATTGTGTAAAGAATTCTCTGTTCAAAATAGGTTTTTCTCCTTCTTCTCCAATAATAATCTTTTCTGCAATAAAGTCACTCAAGGGGTCACTAACTGCATTATCATCAACATAATCCTGCTTTGCAACCATCATTTCCTCTGGAATGTCAAACTTGTCGCAAATGATACCATGTTTCATAACATAAGAGAATAATAAATCTAACTTTTGCATCATTGTAGTTTCAAAAGATGTATCAACTTCAAATGTATTTTTGAATGGAATAATAATAAGACGATCAATAATGGCTTTCTCTGCCTTGAAAGATGCAAGTTCATTTGTAAGTGTAATTAAGTTAGCAGTGGGATTAACAGTTGTATTTGTTTTGTAAAGTCCTCGCACATCAATAGCATCACCACCTGTAATTTTTTTAATAATGCTTTCATTGAGTTTGTCACTATCTGTTAATTCAGTAATATAACCAACACGGCACTTATCTAACTTTTCAAACTGTGTAGTAAGTTGAGAATTCACTTTTTTATCCAAAATAATATTTGTATCAATAGTATCCATAAACTTTCCAAAGATATTACATAACAATTTCAATAATAGAGATTTTCCATTACGACCTGTTCCAGTCCAAAAGAATATGTGTCTCAAAGGTCTACCAATAAACATACTTTTAATAATATTTAAAACGCATTGTACAGTATCTTCTTTGTTACAAAATAAATCCATAAAATATTGTTTTATATCATTTTCCTGTATCTCAGTCATATCCACATAAGAGGCATTACATTCAAAATTAAATTTATCAAGAATAGTTCGTTCAGTGATGTCAAGTGTCTTTAAATTGAGTTTCATACCATTTTTAAGGGGCAACTCAAATTCCTGTCTATTAAATGTATTTGCAAAGTTGGGATCATAAAGTTTGTCACAAATTTCTCGTAAAATATTATTTTTATCATTTGTGTTTTTGAGTTTGAAAATGATGTTAGCAAGTTTTTTCATTTTGGTTTCATCACATACTACAACATTTCTATATTTTTCAAAATCACTAACCATTTGATTCGAAATAATTTCTCTTACAATAACTCCAGCTTCATAAAGTTCCCATATTTTTTTGTCATCACTGAAATAATAAAAGTTTCTCAATCGCACATCAATGCATTTAAGTTGGTGTCCCCACTTTTTACAAAAATAATTAGCAATGTCATAACATGTTTCATTGTGAATAAGATATTCAATATCATCATCCATATTTTTCTGTATCTGTGTATCCTTTTGATAATCTCGTGGTAACTGAATGTTGGTAGAATGCTGTTTGTATGAAAATTTCATATTTAATCCCTCAAAATTTTGTTCCACATATTTTTCAATATCATCAAGTAATTGAGTATCATTATAATAATTTCCATAAACCATTAATCCATCAAACATTAATGCAGAAATTTCAATATTATGTTTATTAATGACAGAAATAACCGACTGAAGAATATTATTTTCATATTTGCAAAGTAAACGATTAATAGCACTTCCATAAAAATTATAAGCCTTATGTTCAGGAACAGAAAGTTTAACATATTCATATTCTGGAAGATCAAGTAATTCTTTTTGTATGTATTTCATTTCTTTGTCAAAATCTTTAAAGAAGCCATTTTTCTCTTTTTTATTAAGTTTATCATCATTGACAGATTTTAAGAATATTTCTTTTGCAGTGTCTCTATCATCAAAAACATTGAGGATATCATCTCTATTAGAATTATAGTAAGCAAGATTTGGACACAATATTCCATTTTTCTTGCAAAGCCATTCAAGTATAGTAGGGTGGGCATTTTTCATGTCAATATCTGTGGTGTGTTGTTCCATTAAGAACCCCCTAAAATTCTTGGGAATACCCTGAATAGAATTACCACAAAATAAACGACCCCCAACTTCAAGAGGTGTGGTTAAAGAGTATGAGTAAATGCGTTTGGTTTCGCCTCTAGTCTTAATAATTGTTTCGCAATAATGTTTAATCTTGTCATATAATTTCTTCTGTTCATCAACAGATTTCTTACCTGTAATGTAGGTCTGGAAATCCTTAAAAGTAAAAGAGTGCAAATATTGGGCTTTGGCTAAATCAATTCGTTCAACAAGTTCCATCTTTTTTATATATAAAGAAAAGAATTTTCTATATCAATTTTTTTATAAATTAAAATTCATAAAAAAATAGTTAGTTAATTAATTATTCCTTAATTTCTTCTTCTGGTTTCTTGGTTTTTCGCTCATGGTAGTACTTTTTCTGTCTTTGATTAGACTTTTCTAAATATTCCTTATATTTTTCTGGATCTTCCTTAAGTCTATAATAATACGCCTTTGCAATATTACACATTTTTTCCTTATTTTTTTGTTGATACTTCTTTTGTGCCTTCTTAACATTATTATAGCAATTTAAAGCGCTCTGGATTGTCTGTTCGTCAATATTTTCCATCTTTTATAATATATACAAAGATAATTTCTAAATAATTTCAATTTTATTTTTAATTATCAATCATATATTTTTTTTCAAAAAGTTTGTATTCCAAATCAAGCAATTCTTGTTTCTTTTTCTTAATATCATTCACAATTTTAATACACGCTTGATGGGCTATTTTCTCTCTTAATTCAAATATTCCATCCCCAGTTCCCCACCAGAGACGAGAATGCTTAAAATCATTATTACAAATGACACATCGGTTGCAACCATAAGTCCAACTATCATCTATATGGACTTTCTCTACAGGTTCATCACTTTCAATAAAAAACATTTTATATATTATACAAAGATAAAATATTTCCTAAATAGATGAATTAACTAAATTATCATCATACACTTTTGTTTCCATAATTTCCAAATATCTTTCTAATTTCTCTCTTTCTGTCTTAGAATTCTCATCAATAATGATTTTTAACTTCTGTTTTGTTTCTTCATCAAGATCATCTCTCTGGTTCAGTATCACAGAATAAGCAAGGACTTTATCCTTTTCTAAATAAGGAGTTAATTTCGCCAATTTCTCATAAGTTATTTTATTGTCCTGCAAATCGGTAGCTGTTAAGTAGTCCAAATCTTGAAAATATTTATTTTTTCTAAACATTTTCTATTAATTTAACCAAAGAAAAAAATAATATATATTGATATATAATGGATAAAGAAGACGAATTATTGCTTTATAGTGATCCAATTAGGGTTCATAAAATGGGTATCAAAGTTTTAGGTAAAGAACATCCTGTGTATTTATCAACACGCAAAGATAAAAAATATATGGTAAAATCACCAGACGGAAAGTGGATACATTTTGGACAGATGAAATTTGAAGACTTCACACGACACAAAGATTTAATGCGAAGAGATAAATTTAGAAAACGAAATGCAAAGTGGGCGAAGCAAGATAAATGGACGGCAGGTTGGTTGGCTTATCATATTCTTTGGTGATATATATATATAAAAAAATGGGTTTGCCCCTACCCTTGTTCTTTAAGTTGTTTTCAAATATATATTTCAAAACAATTTAAATACCCAATATTTTTTTCCAAATAGCGAACTTCAAATCATCGCTCACATCATCATTGAAAAGTTGTTCCATAAGACCATTTTTTACTTGTTTGCCTGATTTTTTTGCGTCGTTAAGTTGTTCCTCATTAATCCCAAAGATGACATTTTGACCTCGTCCCTCAAGAAACGAGCGACCGCCTACATAAACAATGTATGCTGGACGATTAGGGTATTTATCTCGCATATATTTTTCATAAGTGCGTTTGTAGTAAGATTTGAACTGCACTCCGTCCGTATTGATAAATCCTCTGTCGTAATATTTTTTCATATACTCTTTGAGTTCGGCGTTATTCTCAACGCTACTATAATACAAACCCTCATCGGTTTCAAGGAGAATGTTGATGTTGTTGTATCCATTTAGAGCGACCTGACAGCAGAATAGTTTGTAAATATCCATTTGCGACCTCTCGTTGCGACGAATGGTGGTGGCGACGACACTGGTTCTTGACATTGCTGTTGTTGTTGTTGTTGCTTGTTGCTTATTGTTGTTGCTTGTAAATGTATTTCAATTTTTTAGGAAAAAGCATTTCAATTTTTTTTTAACTTAATAAATTGACAAAACTAAAAATTAATCATACATAATAGTCCTCTGTTTCCACAGTAATATCATCTCGTTTGCTATAATTATGCTTACCACAATAAGCAATATAGA
>JACCDG010266083.1_pt1 | contig 14542 bp, 14 predicted proteins | sample 7442471 | NCBI WGS metagenome assembly JACCDG01 (sample SAMN15323444, study PRJNA562643) | freshwater metagenome | isolation source: river surface water | place: USA:Blue River Watershed | collected 2017-08-17
TAGCTGTAGTTCAAGCTGAACGATGCCGAAGAATTGGCCCAATCGTTGCTGCCGCAATAGTAATAGCCGCAATCTGCATGAGTGGCTTTTGCACTGACCGAAGCCTCAGCAGAGACGATCAACAGAGAATTAGCCGACAAGGACAAAATGCCCGAAGAACCATAGTAATACCCTGATGATGTTCCTGCTTGGGCATTAAACGACGTGTTGATACCCGTTGCCGCCCCTGTTGCCGAGACCGCGTATTGGGCAACTGAAGCCGTCGCTGTCGCGTTAGCCAGGTCTTCGGTGCTCAGGGTTTTGGTATAGAACGCTTGCGAGCGAGACTTGCTGGCGCTGTCAGATTCGCCATTGTCTGTGGCAGACACTTGCAAATTAGTCGAACCGACTGCGGTTGCCACGAAAGAAAAAGCAGCATCCACACCGTCAAATGGATTCAAATCGATGACTTGGAAGGTCAACCCACCGACAGAAGCCGAAGCACTTGATGCAGCGTGAACAGTGCCGACCAGACCCAATGACGCGCAAGCTAGCGCAAGCGAAGTTTTTCGCATGGTTTACTCCCTTGATTTATTTAAATCAAAATACTGGCGAATTTGCCAACCATGCGATTTTGCCGAAATACAGCAGAGTCTTTGATGACTCCCCCGCATACAAGGGGGCCAATAAATCGGACAAAACCGATCAATCATTTGATCCAAAGCCGCTTCCAGCCCTCTAGACCCAGTTTGCGCAGCGTTTCCATATTGGTTTCGTAAATATCAGCCGCATCGGGGAAGGAGTCGACCGCGCGTTCAATGCTGGCCTCGCGCAGCAGGTGCAAGGTCGGGTACGGCGTGCGGTTGGTGTAGTTCTCGATGTCGTCGGGCTCGGTGCCTTCAAACTGGTATTGGGGATGAAAACTGGCGACCTGCAATTCGCCGTCCAACTCCATGTCTTCCACCGCAGCGTCCACCACATCGAGGAAGTCGTTGTACTCTTCAAAATCACCCAACACCTTGGGGTGAATGAGCAAGGTGGTATCCAGCTGCTCGGGGTCGGTATCCCGCAGGACGGCCAACTCGTTGATCAGATCTTCCAGCAAGGCTTCGGGCGTTTCAGCCTCAGACACCACGTAACGAATCTGTTCTTTGACGTGAACCGATTTGGCAAACGGGCACAGGTTCAGACCAATCACAGCTTTGGTGAGCCACTCTTGCGTCTGGGAAATGATGGTGTCTTGAGCGATAGTCATGCTTGGGATTGTCTCAGCTTGATTTGCCCCACTTATGGACTTGCACCAACTCGTTCAACAATTTACGCACCCTGGCAGGCTGCAGATGATCATTCTGCGGCCACAGCGCCGCATGCCAACGGTCTGTGTGCCATCCGCCCAGGCAGTAGCCGAACGGGGGCTGACTGGGGACAGGCAAGCCGAACGCGAACCGTGGCGTGCAGGTGGCAACAAGCGGCAAGTCACATTGATTCAAGCTGAGCACTTGCCCGCCATTGCCACCTTCACCGGCAAACAAGCAGTCGACCCGATGGTGCTACGACGCAACCTGGTCATATCTGGACTGAACCTGATTGCGGCCAAAGCCATGTTCAAACATGAGCCCATGGTTTTACGCATTGGTCCGCGGGTGGTGCTTGAGATCACGGGGCCGTGCGAGCCCTGCTCTCGCATGGAAGAGCTGCTCGGCCCGGGTGGCTACAACGCGATGCGAGGCCACAGCGGCTTGAATGCCCGCATCCTTGAGGGCGGATTGCTGTCTGTTGGGGATGCCGTTACGTGCGTGCCCGCACCCCACGTTGGCGATAGGCCGCAGGGGTCAACCCCGTCACTTTTTTGAAGATGCGCCCAAAGGCCACGCGGTCTTGGTAACCCACACGCTCAGCAATCAACGCGACGGGTTCATGGCTGGACTCCAGCAGGTCTTTACTCCGCTCAATGCGTACAGCTTGTTGATACTGGATGGGCGTCATCCCGGTCGCGGCCAGAAAACGTCGCTGTAAGGTCCGCACACTGCTATGCATCTGCTGCGCAAGGTCATCCAGCAACAAGGGCTGCGGATGGTGCTTGGCAATGTAGGCCTCCACCAGACTGACCTCGCGATCGACATGACGCCGCCAGCCCTGTGGGGGCGTGTACAAAGTTTGGGGGCCACGGCTGACATCCGTCACCAGCAGCCGGGCCAGGTTGCGGGCCATGTCCCGCCCCCCCAGCAACTGCACCACATACAAGCACACATCCACCGCCGCCAACGAGCCGCCAGAGCAGACCACTTCGGCGTCGTGGGTCAGGTTGTCATCGGCATGCACTTGCACCTGTGGGTAACGAGACTGAAATCCATTGGCCAACATCCAATGGGTGGTGGCACGTTTGCCATCCAAACGCCCACTGGCTGCCAATAAGTAGGCCCCCGTGCATAAGGTGGCCACCAGCACATCTGGGCTCAAATCTGCCAAAGCCGCAATCAATTGCGATTGCTCGGCCACAGCTTGAGGCCCGTTGAGCCATAACGAGGGGATCAGCACCGCATCCATCTCACCCAGCGCTGACAAGCCAGCATCAACCGACATCAAGCCATCAGGGTGAGGCACAGGCAACCCATCCTGACTGATCCGTACCAAATCAAATTGATGGCCAGCCCCCAACTGGTTGGCCATGCGAAAAGCATCCAGCACCAAGCCGTAGCTGCCCAGGCTGTGTTGTCGGCAGATCAGTACGCCGATCCGGTGACGCAATATGTCCATATCAGCATCATTTATGTCTATTACGACAATTTTATCCAAACGAGTCCATCGCCACAATGAGCCGAACACTCACGGTAAATGTCCTCATGACCGCACACCCCAAACCCGAACTGATCCTGCACCACTACAACGAATCGCCCTACGCTGAAAAAGTGCGAGCCATGCTGGGCTACAAAGGCTTGGCTTGGCGTTCAGTGGTCGCGCCGATGACGATGCCCAAGCCCGACCTGACCGCCCTGACTGGCGGCTATCGCAAGATCCCGGTCTTGCAAGTTGGCGCAGATGTTTACTGCGATACCCGCTTGATCGGGCAGGTTTTGGAGCAATGGCACCCCCAACCGAGTATGGCCAGCCAAGCGGGCTCATGGGATCAAGTGATCGGCCATTGGGTCGACGTGAACCTGTTCAGCAAAGCTGTGGCCTTCACATTCAGCCAAATCGTAGACGTTTTGGACGACACCCTTTTGGCAGACCGCGCAGCCATGAACGGCATGGCCAGCATGAGCCGAGATCAGGTCAAACGGTCTGGCCCGCTGGCCAAACAAAATCTGGCGATTGAACTTCAGTGGGTTGAAAACGGCCTGCGAGGCTCTACGCCATTCATCAACGGCAATCACCCCGGGGTGGGCGATTTTTCGCTTTACTGCGCGGTTTGGTTTGCCCGTGTTGGCCGAATCGACATGGGCGCTTATCCCGCTTTGGCAGATTGGCTCAAACGCATGCGGTCCCTGGGGCATGGAACCCGATCAGAAATGACTGCGCAGGCCGCACTGGACGTGGCGCAACAAGCCACGCCTCTCTCACTGGACTATGAGTCGATCTCGCCTGATGCATCAGGCTTGAGTCTGGGTCAGACGGTCAACGTCCAACCCGAAATCCTGGGCAAAGAATCCGTCATCGGCGAGTTGGTGGGCATCAACCCAGAACGCATCACCGTCAAGATCTACAGCGAACGCTGCGGCACCGTCCATGTGCACTTTCCGCGTGTGGGTTATCGCATTCGCGCCAGCAAGGACTGATCCCATGCGCTTGTATACCTTTGCCATGTCTCACTACAGCGAGAAAATTCGCTGGGTTCTGGACCACAGCCACCTCCCCTATGAAGAGGTCTGCATGACGCCGGTTTTTCACATCCGGCCGGCCCTGAAAATGGGCAAGCGTGGGCAAACAACCTTGCCTATCTTGCAAGATGGGGATCAATGTGTGCAAGACAGTAGCCGCATCGTGTTTTGGCTCGAACAAAACAAAGGCGCGCTGACGCTGCTCCCCCAATCTGATCGAGAGCTGGTCATAAAAATCAGTGAAAAGTTCGACCAGATGGGCCGTGACGTTGCGCGCTTTTTATATGCCAACAGTTTTGGGCACAGCGATCAACACATTCAAGCCCTGTGGACCGAGCACGCGTCGACTTGGCAAAAACTTGTCATCAAAACGGCATACCCGCTGATTCGCAAAGGCTTTGAACGCAAGTTAGGCATCCACAAGCTCAGCGGCGTCGAACGCGCCAGACAAAAGATTGAAGACGCCGTGACTTGGCTGGATAAGCATGTCAAAACCTTGCCCACGCATGAGCCATTTTTGGTTGGCAAGCAACTTAGCCTTGCAGACGTCACGGCGGCTTCATTGCTCGCGCCAATCGCCTGCCCAGCACAACACCCGGTCTACGGAGATGCGGCTTACAAACTGGCCATGGCCGCAGCCATTGAACCGTGGGCCAACAGACCGGCGATGAAATGGGTTCGCCAGCTTTACAGCGAACACCGACTCAATGCCATGGCATGACTGAGGCGAGCCAAACGGCAACGCCTCGGCATTGAATCAGGCCACCTCTTGGAGCATGCGCTTGCGCTGTTCCAAGTTGGGAATCGGTGCCAACAAAGGCGCGTGCCCTCGCATTTCATCGCGTGCGCGACCAATGCGGTGCAAGGTCGACACACCGAACAAAGCCGCGATGGTGCACAACGCCGTGCCAACCAAGGCTTGACCGCTCAAAAAGGCGGCAGCAGCCGACACGCCAGCCAAGGTAGCGGCGAACCGTTTGAATTGTTTGGAAGCTCTCATCAGTGGGGTGTCCGAGTCAAACAGTGTGATATTTATGACACTTTGCAGCCCACTCGAATAGGGGGATTGCCCGATAAGGGGCAAACCATTAGCCCAATTTCGAAGCACAGCCACTCATCGAAGATGCTGGGTTGCAGCCCCGTTTACGGCTTTTTTATACCGGGAGTGCCAGAATTTTCATCATGGACACGCCCGCACTCCCAGTACCGACGAAACCACCGTCGCGTCAAACGCTTGGCTTTTTGGCTAGCACGGGTGCATGCGCCCTGACCACAGGCATCACGTGGCCGTTCCACACCGTATTAGACCCAGTCAATACCGTCATGCTGTTTTTATTGACGGTTGTGCTCGTCGAGATTTGGCTTCAGAGAGGAGCCCAACATCCCGGCGGCACTGTCACTGTTGAACCATCCGAGCTTGTCGCTCAACGCCATGAGCACAACCTATTTTGTGGCCCGCTCTACGGTTGTTGATGGGCCAGGAGCCATGCCCACCTGGCGTTGCGCGCTATACAGCTGGATGACTCGACAGGCCGAAGGTGCGGCAACCTATTACAGTCTACCGGCCAACCAAGTTGTGGAACTTGGAACCCAGGTGATGCTGTAGTTGTGCGCCTCATGCCTCAGTAGCATCACGGCATCAACTTGAACTCTTCAAAAGCCACGCGCTTGACACGTGGCTGAACGTTCTGCTCATCCAGGTAGTCATTGACCTCCTCACGGACAGTCTTGCCGAACTGGATGATGCGTTCACTGCCTGTGGCTTCATCGCTGCTCATGGCAGAGCCAGTGTCTGCCACGATGGACCTGAACACCGGCTCGTACGGCGCCAGCACCTCCAAGTCATCCTTGTTTTTGACTTGCAAATTCACTTTGACGGACAACATCCGGCCATCAGAGGTTTGAGCCGTGACTTGGCTGACGCCTAACCATGCCGGCACGGGGCGTTCTGGTGCAGAGGGCTGAATCAAACGATTGAGCGCCCAGGCTGCCATCAAGAACACCAAGGTCGCCAAGCCAATCAAAACGGCCAGTTTGAGCTCGCTGCCACCAAAGGTACGTCGGCGGGCGGACGGGATCGCCATCAAAAAGTCTCCTGTTGAGATGCCGCCCAAATGTATTACACCCCCCCTGAATCAATGCCTTGAATTGCCGGGGAAGACGGGAGTAACTCACGCAGAAGCCGCGATCGAACCCTCGGCTGTGACAAACCGCACAGACGCTGTTTCAGGCCTCTGAGTGAACAGCCTGCACGCGCAAGGCCGCCCCCATCATCACGGGAATGACCATGGCACGCAGCTGCAAGCCTTTGCTTTGGTGGCGCAGTTGTGCGCTCAACCCATAATCGGATTGAGACGCATCATCGCAGCTGTAATCCACCGCCACGGACTTGATGCCAGGCACCCATCCCATGGCAACAGGTAAATCCAGCATCACACGACGGGACAGTTGAACCTGCCACACGTCTTGCGTCAAAAGTGTTTCCTGAGCCTGGTCATCCAACACATCCTGAATCTGCACCAGGTCGATCCGACCGGCATCCAGATGTAAGTGCCCCACGACCTGACAGCCTTGTTGTCGTTCAGTCAAATGCACCAGCCAGGGTGACTGGAAGGAATGAGGGAGCAGCATCAAGCCGCCTTCCTGAACATGGCGAGGCTCAATCTCTGCGTCCTCCAAAGACGCCACCGTGACGTGAAACGTCAACTGCGGCCACTTGATGGAGGCGCTTTGCAATGCCAGAGGTGGAGGCGTTGAACGCATCAGGCCAAACGGGATTTCAATTTGAGTGCCAATCGGTGCCAATTTGGCATCGCACACCGTCCCCAACCACGCGCCCGGGTTGCGCACATGCACATCGACGGATTTGGCAAAAACCAAGGGTCGTTGGCACCAGTGCGACAGTTGCTGAATCAGGCCTGACGCATCGTCCACCCCACCACGAGGTAGCTGCAAAAAGACAGGGCCCCAAGGCGTCGAGGCCAACAGGTCGCACCCGCAGGGGTGCTCATTCAATCGTTGGGCGCTCATCAACAGCCCCCCGCAACAATCAAGGTGATCATTTCAATCCAACCCCACCGCTTCAAGCTCGACCATCCGCTTGAAGGGGTATCAATGTAATTTGGGGGGAGTGTGCGACCGGGCCAAAGAAAAGGCCAAGCTCGCTTTCATTGTTTTACCAATTTTGCGAAGACTTGGCCTACTACACAACAGTCCTTCACAGGAGTTGTGCTTGTGACTGCGAAAAGATCAGTCCTTGAACACGGGCGTTTGCTTGGACATGCCAGCCATCATGGCGGCGGTCAGGTCGTTGGACATCAGCATCGCGGCGTTCCAAGTGGCGATGTAGTTCAAGCCATCGGCAACGGAGTGGTCGCGCGAGTAGTTCAACATCTCTTTGGTGCCACGGATGGACAGAGGCGACTTGGCAGCAATGGATGCAGCCAATTCACGCACGCCCGCTTGCATGGCTTCGCGAGATTCGTAGACCTTGTTGACCAGGCCAATGGATTGAGCCTCAGCCGCATCCACCTTGCGGCCTGTGTAAGCCAATTCACGCACGATGCCTTGGTTGCCGATCAATTTGGGCAAACGCTGCAAGGTGCCCACGTCAGCCACCATGCCAATGTCGATTTCTTTGATCGTGAAGTAGGCATCGGCAGAGCAGTAACGCATGTCCGTGCAGCTGATCAGATCGACACCACCGCCGACGCAACCACCATGAATGGCAGCCAGCACGGGCTTGCGGCAACGCTCAATGGCGGTCAAGGTGTCTTGCAGATCGAGGATGACGCGGCGCAAGTTTTCACGGGTGCGGCCATCGCATTCGTTCTTGATCGAGGGCAGCAAGCCCATCATCATTTGCAGATCGATACCGGAGGTGAAATGCTTGCCCTCGCCTTCGATCACGGCCACGCGGGCTTCGGCGTTTTCGTCGATCCAGTTGAAGGCCTTGCGGATGTCATGCCACATGGTCATGTTCATCGCATTGGCCTTCTCGGGCCGATTGAGACGAACGGTGGCGATGTTCTGGTCCAGCGAGACGGTGACGGTTTCGAAGTTCATAAACAGGTCCAGTGCAGTGTCAATGCGATATCAGAGCTTGGCCTTGTAGGCCGGCAGGTAGGCAGCCAGGCGAGCGCCCATTTCGGCGCCCAAGGCTTGCAACCCATTGAAGGGGCGAATCATGACTTCAAAGTCAACGATCTTGCCCGCTTCATCAAAGCGAATCATGTCGATGCCTTTGAGGGACTTGTCGCCCACATCAGCGCTGAATTCGAGCACCACGCTCAGGCCGTCGGCCGATGCCAACTCACGGTGATACGTGAAGTTGCTGAACACTTGCACCACGGTGGACAAGATCAGTTGCACCGCTTCAGCGCTGACATAAGGCTTGAAGGCCATGGGCGAGCGGAACACCGCATCGTCATGCAACAAGCCACGCAGTTTGCTCAAGTCCTTGCTGGCCAGCATGTCATGCCACTGCGCCAAAGAGGCTGCCACGGCAGGCTTGAGTTGTTCGTCCAAAGTACTCATCGACATCTCCTGATGCGACAAAGCTGTGGGCGGCACACAGCCGACCACAGCCCGATCACGTTGGTTTAGATCGAAGCAGCCAATTCGGCGCCTTGCTTGATGGCGCGCTTGGCGTCCAGTTCAGCAGCCACGTCGGCGCCACCAATCAGGTGCACCGTCTGGCCTGCAGCAACCAAGCCCTCTTGCAATGCGCGGAACGGTTCTTGACCGGCGCACAGGATCACGTTGTCAACAGGCAGAACGGTGTCCTGACCACCCACGGTGATGTGCAAACCAGCATCGTCAATCTTGCGATAGGTGGCGCCGGAGATCATGTCCACATCGCGGTTCTTCAACGAAGTGCGGTGGATCCAGCCTGTGGTCTTGCCCAAACCGTCGCCCACCTTGCTGGTCTTGCGTTGCAGCAAGTAGATCTTGCGAGGGGCCTTGTCCAGATGCGCTTGCTTGACGCCGCCACGCTCAGCGTAGGAGGTGTCGATGCCCCATTCAGCGTAGAACTTTTCCTTGTTCAAGGATGGGCTGTCGCCTTCGTGGGTCAGGTACTCGGACACGTCAAAGCCAATGCCACCGGCACCGATCACGGCCACGGTCTTGCCCACAGGCTTGCCGTCACGCAACACGTCCAGATAGCTCAGAACCTTGGGGTGATCCACGCCTTCGATCGGAGGGGTGCGAGGCACCACGCCGGTGGCCAGCACGATTTCGTCAAAGCCACCCTTGACCAGGTCTTCCACGGTCACGCGGGTGTTGAACTTGGCGTTCACCCCTGTGGCCTTGATATGGTTGCGGAAGTATCGCAGGGTCTCGTAGAACTCTTCCTTGCCTGGCACCTTCTTGGCGATGTTGAACTGACCACCCACGTCGTCAGCCGCTTCAAACAAAGTCACTTGGTGACCCCGTTCAGCAGCAGCGGTCGAGAAGCTCAAACCGGCTGGGCCTGCGCCCACGACCGCGATGCGCTTGGAGGCGCCTGTGCGCACAAACTTCAACTCGGTTTCGTTACAGGCGCGAGGGTTGACCAGGCACGATGTGATCTTGCCGCTGAAGGTGTGATCCAGACAAGCCTGGTTACAGCCAATGCAGGTGTTGATTTCGTCTGAACGACCTTGTTCAGCCTTGCGGATGAAATACGGGTCAGCCAGGAAGGGGCGAGCCATCGAGATCAGGTCGCTGCAACCATCAGCCAGCACTTCTTCAGCCACTTCAGGCGTGTTGATGCGGTTGGTGGCAACCAGAGGGATGTTGACCTGACCCTTCATCTTCTTGGTCACCCAGGCAAACGCGGCGCGGGGCACTGAGGTGGCGATGGTGGGGATGCGGGCTTCGTGCCAGCCGATACCGGTGTTGATGATGGTTGCACCCGCAGCTTCAATGGCCTTGGCCAATTGCACCACTTCTTCAAAGCTGGAGCCGCCATCGACCAGGTCCAGCATGGACAAGCGATAGATGATGATGAAGTTCGGGCCGACCTTTTCGCGCACACGGCGCACGATCTCGATCGGGAACTTGATGCGGTTTTCGTAGCTGCCGCCCCATTCGTCGGTACGCTGGTTGGTGCGTGCGGCGATGAATTCGTTGATCAGATAGCCTTCAGAGCCCATCACCTCGACGCCGTCGTAACCCGCTTGTTGAGCCAGGCCTGCGCAACGCGCAAAGTCGTTGATGGTTTGTTCGACTTCAGCGCTGGTCAACTCACGCGGAGGCATGGGCGAGATCGGAGCGCGGATGGGGCTGGGGCCAACCAAAGCGGGGTGGTAAGCGTAGCGGCCAAAGTGCAGGATCTGCATGGCAATCTTGCCGCCGGCATCGTGCACAGCCTGGGTCACCACCTTGTGGTGTTCGGCTTCTTCTTCGGTGGTCAGACGCGAGCCGCCAGGGAAAGGACGACCATCATCGTTGGGCGAAATGCCGCCGGTCACGATCAGGCCCACGCCGCCGCGGGCGCGCTCGGCATAAAACTCGGCCATGCGCTCGAAGCCGTTTTTGGCCTCTTCCAGGCCCACGTGCATCGAACCCATGATGACGCGGTTGGGCAAAGTGGTGAAACCAAGGTCAAGAGGCTTCAGCAGATTGGGGAAAGCAGTCATGTCGTGTCCTGAAAGCGTTCGGTTGTCAGATCGTGAAAGATAACCCGGTTGTCGGGGGCCATACAGCCCCAACTATGCAACCAGTTGCATGACTGTATGACAAGCTTGGCGTTTATGCAACTGGTTGCATAGTTGGATTTCGCCCCTTAGACTCGCCCTATGTCCCTTGCCCACGCTTTGATGACGTCCTTGCTGGAAAAGTCATCCTCCGGTTATGACCTGGCTCGTCGATTTGATATGTCGATTGGCTACTTCTGGCGCGCCACGCACCAGCAGATCTACCGTGAGCTAGCCAGGATGGAAGCGGCCGGATGGATTGAATCGTCGGCCGCGCCCGATGGTGGCAAAACCCGCAAACGCATTTACCGCGTACTGGATGCCGGCAAGCAGGAGTTGGCGCGCTGGGCCCGTGAACCCGCCCCGCCGCAGGACATGCGCGAAGAATTGATGGTGCGTCTGCGCGCCGATGCCGTCCTGGGCCCCTTGGGGCTGGAAGACGAAATTGCGCGCCGCAAGTTGCTGCACGAAGAAAAACTGGCCGCCTACCGGGCCATTGAAACGCGTGACTTCCCGCCCGGCCGGGTGCTGTCGCGTGAGGCCCAGATTCAGCACATGATCCTCAAAACCGGGATCATGTTTGAAGAAGGCTGGGCCAACTGGTCAGGCGAAGCCCTGGATTTGCTGCGTCAAACTGCGCACGACGCCCCGAAAGGCTGACGCGAATTGCAAATTGTGCTCATGACGAGCACGATCTGACCGATATGCAACGAGACCAGCCGCCTAAAGTGCGGCACATGGTGTCGTTGGCAGTTTCAGACGACACCCCTTCCGGCTTTGAGAAGGACGTTGCGCCCCCATGAACTGCGATGCGAAAGTTGGCCTCCAACCTACTCGGTCAAGATCGACTGTCTTGACGGCTGCCATATGGGCCGCACTCGCCATCGGCGCCACCGCTGCCAACTCGCAAGAAGCCCCACCGGCCTACACCATCGCCCCCCCAAGTCATCCCACTGGCTTGAAGATCAGTGGCTTTGGCACACTCGGCTACTGGGACAGCACCGGCCCCGACGATTTGGTCTTTCGACGCGAGTTAGGCCAAAACGTCCCCAAAATCGACAAGAACCATGCCAAGGCGGACTCTCGCCTGGGCTTGCAACTCAATTACCAGGCTTCAGAACGGATTGAGCTGGTCGGTCAGTTGGTGGTGCGCGAACATGCCCACTTCCGGGCTGACCACACCATCGAGTGGGCCTTTGCCAAATTCAGGCCGACTGAAGACACGCAGCTCCGCCTAGGCCGAGTCGGGCTGGACATGTTCATGTTGTCGGACTACCGCAATGTGGGCTATGCCTACAACTGGGTGAGGCCTCCAACAGAGTTCTATGGCTGGATCCCGTTTTATTCGATCAACGGCGGCGATGCAGTCAAAACGCTGGCCCTGGCTGACGGCCATTTGAAGGTCAAGGTTTTTGGCGGTAAAACCGAAGCCGGCCTGCCTTGGCAAGCTGGCAGCTACCAATTGGGCGCACGCATTTTGGGACTGGGCGCCACTTGGGAAAACGATGAATGGCGACTGAGGGCTTATCACACCCGCCTGAAGTTCACGGACAACGCGCCCTTCGATCAACTGATTCCCACGCTCCAGACCTACGCGTCAATCTGGCCCACGGGAGGCGAGTACGCAGACGACTTGCAACTGATTGGACAACGGCTGCACTACACCGTGGTGGGCGCCGCCTGGGAGAGTGATGGCTGGCAGATATCCGGCGAGTTTTCCTACACCCACGCCAACACGACCTTTGCACCGCAAGGCAAAAGTGCCTATGTCTCCATTGGGCGGCGCTTCGACAAGTGGGTGCCGTTCATTGGCTTTGCGCGCAATTGGGATTCAGCCAAGTTGGTTTTGGATGCACCCCCGTCGCCTGGATTGAATGAAGCCGCACAGTATTTGAACGAGTTTTTCGCCTCCACACATACGGACCAGTACACCGCCTCCCTGGGGGTGCGTTGGGACGTGGCTGACCGCATGGCGGTGAAGATGCAATGGGATCGTTCTGTGGTCGCCATCAACGGCACACAGTTGTGGGGCTATGGGTCAGCACCGTGGACCGGTAAAGCCAAGCAATTGTGGTCTGCCACGCTGGACTTCACATTCTGATGGCCATGCGTACCTCCACCCCCATTCAATATGTTCGGCTTGCTTTGGCAAGTTGCGTGACTGCAGTCGCTTTGGGTTTCAGCGGACAAGCCTGCGCCCAAAGTTCAAGCACCACCCTGGTCGTCGTTGTCAACGCCAAGATGCCAGCCCCCGCACTGACTGCCAAGGACGTGACCGATCTTTACTTGGGCCGGACTCGCAATTTGTCGAATGGCCAAGCCGTCGTGCCACTCGACAACCCAGCTGCATCCGCTACGCGAGCACGCTTTTACAAAGCGCTGACCGGCAAAGCCATCACGGACATCAATGCTTATTGGGCGCGACTACTGTTTACGGGCCAAAGCTCTCCGCCGCAGCCAATGGCCGATACCGCTGCATTGCTCGATGCTGTTCGATCTTCACCTTTCATGATGGCTTACGTCGAACAGAGTCAGATCCCTAACCCAGAAGCGCTGGGCCTCAAAATCGTGCTGAGCATTCCTGCGCCATGAAGTTTTGCTACCGCTCGCTCCAAGCCTATCTGGCCTTCATCGCGGCGGTCACGACGCTCATTTTGGCGTCGATTTCTGGGGTATTGGTCTTTCACTATCAGAGCCAAAAATCAGAAGAGGAAAGCCGAGCACTGATCAAAAGCCTGATGGCCACGGTCTACAACACCGCAGCCATTGCCACCTATGCCAACAACCAGCAAATTGGCCAAGATGCGATTGATGGGTTGCTCAAAAATGACGTGGTTCAACGTGCTGAGCTGACCAGTAACCGAGGCCTGAAAATCATCAGCGAACGGCCCGGTGCTGAACGGTCCAAAACCGCGATGATCGAACCCATCAAATCGCCCTTCAGCGACGACGAGGTGGTGGGCACGCTGTCGGTCGAACCCGATGCCAACTGGATTGCCAAAAAAGCGCGCGATTCCGCCCTGACGATGGTGTCATGGATGGCTGGCCTGATTGTGCTGACGGCCATCATCTCGATGTCGATCATCCGTCGCACACTGACAGATCCCTTGGCATCGGTTGTGAAACAACTCAGCAGCGTCACGCCTGGCCAAGCCGCCAAACTGGACATACCAGAGTACCTGCAACGAAACGAAGTAGGCGTACTGGTCAGTGGGGTCAACGACCTGTTAGAGGACGTGTGTCAGGCGCTGGATATGGAGCGAACACTGCGTAGTCAGGTTGAAGAAACCGACGCGCAGTTGCGTGTGGCCATGACCAAAACCGAGGCCGCAGCCAAAGCCAAGGAAGACTTTCTGGCCTCGATGAGCCACGAAATCCGCACGCCCCTGAACGGCGTGATTGGCACCTTGGACTTGCTGTCGCTTGGCAAGCTGGACGCCAGCCAGCGCGAACAAGTGGGGGCCATGCGTGAGGCTTCCAACTCGCTGCTGGGCATCATCAATGACATCCTGGATTTTTCCAAGATCGAAGCAGGCAAGCTCGACATCAACCCCGAGCCCGTGAACCTGCCACAACTGCTGGGTTCGGTCATCAATTTGTACCGAGACACGGCCAGCAGCAAAGGCTTGACGCTGGATTTACAGGTGTCAGGCGTCGACAAGACCGTGCTGTGCGACCCACTTCGCATGCGTCAGATCGTCAGCAATTTGATCAGCAATGCCCTCAAATTCACCAAAGAAGGCGGCGTCACGATCAAAGCGCGGGCCTTGCCAAAGGGCAAGGATCAATTGCAACTGCGCCTGGACGTGAGCGATACCGGCATCGGCATCCCGCTTGAGTCGCAATGGAAAGTCTTCTCAGCCTTTTCGCAAGCCGAAGCCGATACCGCCAAAAAATTTGGCGGAACAGGCCTGGGGCTGGCCATTTGCAAACGGCTGTGCCAATTGATGGGCGGCTCGATTTCGTTGAAAAGCACACCGGGCACGGGCACCACTTTCTCGGTCGATGTACCGCTTGATTTGACTGAACAGGCCCCCATCGCTACCGACCTGGACGATTTGGCCA